>Ga0209798_10000794_pt1 | contig 19380 bp, 14 predicted proteins | sample DOMMetBare3Fresh_FD_187475 | JGI IMG/M metagenome (GOLD analysis project Ga0209798, IMG submission 187475) | Wetland sediment microbial communities from St. Louis River estuary, USA, under dissolved organic matter induced mercury methylation -... | ecosystem: Environmental > Aquatic >...
AAATCCGACGGTATGCGTACCAGGTATGTTTCCGGCGCGCGTCGCGGCGATTTCGCCGACGTCAACGTGTTTTGAAACAACGTCTTTCAGCTTCAACGCCGTGCCGCTCGGCGCGTCTTTTTTACGTGAGTGGTGCTGTTCCTCAATGAATACCTCATACTCGGAAAATTTGGCGATCAGTTCAGCTGCATTCTCAACGATGCGGTAAAACAAATTTACGCCGATCGAGAAATTAGCCCCGAAGACCATCGCTCCTTTACCTTCGCGAACAATTCGCTCGATTTCTGCCCGTTCGTAGTTCCAGCCCGTCGTGCCCTCTACAAGCGGCACGCCGGCGGCGACGCAAGCACTGACGTTGCGCAGAACCGCCTCGGCCACTGTGAAATCTATCGCGACATCGGCTCCGCTAATCTTCGCCACTAACTCATCAACCGACAGCCCGGCGTCCGCGTCATCCACGACGACAGCGATCTCATGTCCTTTTTCAACGGCCAGCCGCTCGATGAGCTTGCCCATCGCTCCGTATCCGATAAGTGCTATCTTCATAAGGTTATTTCACCACAGAGTACACAGAGGACATAGAGCAAGAAGAGAACTTTAAATCTCCGTGTTCTCTGTGCCCTCTGTGGTTAATAGACGCCTGACCAACTCGACGTACAACCCGACCGCGTCTTCAAGGTCTTTCTTTAAAACAAACTCGTCTTTCGTATGAGCGACGAGGATCGAGCCGGGGCCGAGCAGAAGCGGTTGGCCCCAATTTGTCAGGTGAGGAATGTCGGTCGTAAATCGCACGACTTTTTGTTTGAAACCTTCGACGGCGAGCATCTTGACCGGCAGGCTGTAGGACAAAAGTTCAAGTTCGCCGCGATCGCGAATCACGTTCAGGAGCGCATCACGAATCGGCTCCATCGGCGTCGTCAGGCGTATCAAAATGCCTGCTTCGGCGTTTGGCGGGATCACGTTGAGGGCGACGCCGCCGTCGAGCGTTGCGATGTTGACGGTCGTCTCGCCAAAGAATTCGTCATTCGGAAAACGCGTGTGACGGACGTCATCGAGAATGTCGAGGAGCTTCTCTATCGCCGAATCGCCTTGCTCAGGATACGCCGAATGCGCCGCCTTTCCAGTTGTGCGAATCATCGCCCGGAACGCTCCTTTTGAGCCGATCGCAAGCTCGTTATCCGTCGGTTCGCCGTTGATCAAATATTCACATTTCGCTGCCAGCGGATGAAGATTTGCGACCTTAGCACCAGTTGACGCCCGCTCCTCTTCGACCGTGTAAAGCAAACCGATATCTTCAATTCCCTCTTTCCTCAATAACTCCGCCGCGACTATCTGAGCCGCAATTATCCCCTTCGCGTCGCACGAACCTCGGCCATAAATTTTTTCTTCGTCCTCGCTCGGCGCAATAAATGGCGGCACCGTGTCCATATGCGTCGAGAGCCACACACGCGGCGTTTCGTTCAAATACGCAATGACATTGTTCTGCGTGTCCGTTACCGGTTGCAGCTCGACCGTCCAGCCAAGCGACTGCAAATAATCGCGCAGCCAAAACCCAACCGTTTCCTCTTCGCCGGAGACGGACGGAATCGACATGAGAGACTCTGTTAGTTCAAAAAGAACCACTTAGAAAAGCTCCTTATGCAGCCGTTTTATCACGTCTGCGACAAATTCTTCTTTAACAACAAATGTCAAATTCACGCTCGATGCTCCGTGTGAGATGAGCGCGACGTTTACGTCGTTAATTGTTGAAAACACTTGAGATGCGAGGCCGGTCGATGCACGAAGGCCCTCGCCGACGACGCAGATGACGGCGTAGCCGGGATCGACCTCGACGTCGCCGAGGCGTTCGAGTTCGGTAGTGATCTTGTCGATCTCGGCAGTGTTATCGAGCGTCAGGGCGATTGAGACTTCACTCGTCGAGATGACGTCGATCACAGTTCGGAAACGCTCAAACACCTGAAAAACTGCACTCATAAATCCGTAGCTTCCTAGCATTCGGGCCGATGAAATCCGGAGGATCGTGATGTTCTTTTTGTGGGCGATGGATTTGATCTTATTCGGAGCCTCGGCGGAATCAGCCAGCACCATCGTGCCGACCGCATCGGGCTCGAACGTATTGCAGACGCGAACGGGGATTGCGTGATCGACTGCCGGTTTGATCGTTTTTGGATGCAGCACCTTGGCGCCGAAATAGGCAAGCTCGGCAGCTTCTTCGTAACTGAGCACGGGAATCGTGCGTGCATCGCCGCAGATACGCGGGTCACACGTCATCACGCCGGTCACGTCAGTCCATATCTGCAATTCGCCTGCCCGCAAAGCCGCTGCGACGAGCGCCGCAGAATAATCAGAGCCGCCGCGTCCTAGCGTAGTCGTCTCGCCGCCGCGATTAGCCGCGATAAAGCCGCCCATTATCGGCACTTCGCCGGCCGCGATCAGTGGTTCCAGCTCGACTTTTACTAGCTTTTCCGTCTCGTCCCAGATCGGCGTTGCGGCTCCGTATTCGTCATCGGTGACGATCAAACGCCGCGAATCGACCTGTCGAGCGTTCACGCCCTTGGCCTTCAAAACCTCGGCCAAAAGTCGTGATGACAATTGCTCACCGTAAGATACGATCGCGTCCTTGAGCATCGACAGCGGCAGGCTGCGTCGCGAAACGCGTATCAGCAGATCGGCCAACTCGCCACGGGCAAATTCGAGCTCGCCATTAAACGCATTTGGTGTATCGGCTGGAATAAAGTGACTGGAAACCTCAGTGTGCCGCTCGAAGTGCGGTTCAAGTGTGGCGATGGCTTGAGCAAAATCACCTTTCTTCGCGATCTCAAAAGCTGCGAGAAGCGCGTCCGTGACCTTTGTCATCGCAGAAACGACGACGACCGGATGCCGTTCTACCTGCGTTGATACTATGTGAAAAACGCGCTCGAACGCTGCGACGTCACCGACCGACGTGCCGCCGAATTTCATTACTGTTGGGCCTTGGCTGCTCAATCCGCTCAAATCGATCGAATCCTATCTAAAAAAGGATATTCTACGACAGAATTGTTGAAATGGCTTTAGCTACGCAGACGAAACCGGCCACAGTCTTACAAAACAGGTGGTTCCGTTTGCCCAACACGGCCGATAGTCTGATACCCAAACAGCCTGACGTCGGGCGATAGATATCCTTCTCTCACCGGCTCGGCTCTTACAAGGTCTGTACTCAAATATTTCTTGTTGTCGTCGCAAAAAACCGTCGCGATTATCGCGTCCTTGCCATATTCTTCGAGTGCGGTAAGGGCGCCGAGGAAATTTGCACCGGACGAAATACCTACGGCCAAACCGAGTTCGGCAGCGAGTTTTTGAGCCATCAAGATCGAATCTCCGTCCGAGACGCTTATGACATCATCCAGCTTGCTCAGATCGCAGATGGCAGGTATGAATTCGTCAGAAATGCCCTGTATTCGATGGCTGCCGACGTTATGACCGACGGTCAGTGTTGGCGATTCCGCAGGCTCGAGCGGGTGCATCTTGATGTCCGGGTTTTTTTCGCGAAAGAATGCAGCGGTCCCCATTATCGTGCCGCCTGTACCTACGCCAGCGACAAAAGCGTCGGGCTCAAATCCGACTTTCTTGAGCTGTGCCCAGATCTCGGGGCCGGTTGTCAGGTAATGAGCTTCGCAGTTTGCGAGATTTGAGAACTGGTGTGGCAAAAACACGCGTCCGTGCTCGTATTTAAATTCATCGGCCATCTCGATACTGCCGACAAAACCGCCCTGTCCGTGGCTGACCAGCACGACATCCGCGCCATAACTTTTGATCAGCGAAATTCGCTCCTGGCTCATCCAATCCGGCATATAAACGCGAACCGGGTTGCCGAAAGCGTGACCGATCGCCGCAAACGATATCCCGGTATTGCCGCTTGTCGCCTCGGCGATGATGTCACCCTTGCGGATCATATCGTCGCGATATGCCGATTTGAGAATGTGGAAAGCCATCCGGTCCTTGATACTGCCGGTCAGGTTAAGATGTTCGGCCTTCGCAAAGATGGTCCGGCGTTCGCCTTTGTAATGAAAATGAACCGCGAGCAGCGGCGTGTTTCCGATCAAATTTTCAACGTAAGACGGACTCGTGGACAAGGCGCTGAAATGGCTCTGATATTCGCTTAGGCTGTTGATATTCATATGCGACGCACTCGAAAATTAGATATCATAATCGGCAAGATCTTTCTGTGCTATCTGTCACAATCTGCAAAAGATCAGCCGCACAAGACCGCTCCGCCGTTGATGTTGAGGATCTCGCCCGTGATATGCCGAGACCAGTCGGAGAGCAAAAAGCAGATCGACAAAGCGATGTCGTCGGTCGTCGCGATGCGCTTTAGCGGTATCGAATCTATCACGCTTTGCTCATAAGCTTTGTCGTCGAAAACGGGCCGCACCATCGCGGTCTCGATCCAGCCCGGAGCAACGGCATTGACGCGGATCTTCGGGCAGAGCTCGCTCGCCAGGGCCTTTGTGAACGCGATCTGCCCGCCTTTTGAGGCTGAGTAATTTGAATAATTGGCCTCGCCGCGTTGGCCCGAAGTTGACGAAACCATCACGATCGCCGCCGAATCACGTTTCTTCATCGCCGGAACGCAGGCCTTTGTCATCGCCCAAGCCGATTTCAGATTTGTGTTGATGACCTTATTCCATAGCTCCTCGGACATATCCTCGATCGGTGCTCCATCCCAAACGCCGGCATTGCAAACAAGCAGATCGATGCGGCCGAATTTTTCGAGCGTCTTGTTCGCGATCTCCTTCGCCGCCATAAACTCCGACACGTCGCCTTGTACGGCAATCGCCTCAACGCCGCGTTCCGCACACATTCGGACAGTCTCGATGGCTTCGGCAACGTTGCTCAGATAGTTAACGACAACATTCGCCCCGCCCTCAGCCAGCCGAAATGCCACTGCCCGCCCGACACCTCGCGAAGCACCCGTAACGATCGCCGTCTTTCCGGCAAAAAGATTGTTTGGAAGACTGATCGCGGTGTTCATCTCTTTCATAGACTTGTACGGAAACATCCTTTCCCGCCATTTGCGGACTTTAAGATGAAATCTCCTAACTATTATTTGTATATGAATCTATCCGTGGAATTGGCATATTGCAAATCTTCCCAGCAACGGCACTATAAACACGATGGTCTCAACAAGACGCAGCATAACCTTTACCGACATTGCGGCGCTGGCAGCCGTTGGTGTGTTTGTGTATCTGCTGCTTTTCAAATTGCCGTTCACGCCGTTTTACATCGAAGACGACCACCTGATCTTCGTCGACAACGCCGCCAGAATGCTGGGCGGAGAGCGTCTATACATAGACTTTTTCCAATTCTCATTTCCGGGTGGACAGGTCTTTTACTTGCTGCTTTTCGCGATATTTGGGGTCAAGTATTGGCTTTTGAATTTCGCGATCGTCGCGACTTGGACGCTGACTTTCTGGCTCGCCCTGCGCATCTCGAAACGGGTCATTGACGGCCCGCTTGGATATATGCCGCCAATGCTGTTCGCGTTCTTTGGGCTACGCTGGTTTGGCCTCGATGGTTCGCATCGATCGCTAAGCCCGGTGTTTATCTGGATCGCGTTGCTGTTGTTGTTGAAGGCACGAACTCCGATCATTCTGGCTATTGCCGGGGCATCGTGTGCGGCATCGGCATTTTTCACGCAGCAACGCGGTCTCGTTGCTGCGGTCGCGATCGCCGTCTTTGTCGCCGTCGATAACTACGCACGCTCTGAGTCGCTCAAGAAAACGGTGAAGGACGTTGCGATCGTCGGCATCTCGTTTGGCGTAACATTGGCCGCCCTTTGCTCATATTTTATAGCGACGGCCGGCCTCGGCAACTTTCTCGCTTCGACGCTCGAATATCCGTCGAAATACTATCACTACGATCCTTCGAACAATCCCGGCGTATTTCTGCGGCACCTGCGATACACGTTCAGCTCCGAAGCGCTGACGCTCGAATTTGTACCCGCATTGTTTTACGCTTTCGGCGTCCCGATCGCTTTGATCGTGTTTTTCGCCGTTTATTTAAGATATCGCAAGCAGCACGATTGGGAATTTTGGCGAACGCCGATGCTGGTCGCTATCCTTGCGGTTTTTCTCGTTCTCTCTACGACAGCCCCGAGTCAGGTCCGCTATTTCCCTATCGCGATACCGTCGCTCGTGCTGACGTTTTGGCTGGTCAACTTTTTCGGCGTACTCAAACGCTATCAATTACTGCTCGTTCGTATCGCGTGTCTTTGCCTTATCGCGGTATCGGCTTTCCTTTTGATAAAGATCCAGCGACGTGCTGATTACAAATCACTTACGACGACACGTGGCACCATGCTCTACGTCCAGAGCGATGCGATGGAGCGCTATGCGTTCCTGAACGAACACACCAAGCCCGGCGATTTCGTGTTCGAGACGCCATTCCCTTGTGTTTACTTTATGCTCGATCTGCGAAACGCCTCGCGATATTCGCAGTTCGTTCCGTCAGAATATACACGGCCAGAGCAAGTTTTCGCAGCGGTCAATGACCTAGAAATTACGCGTCCGCGCTATATTCTATGGAGCGGTAAAAATAACGTGCTCGACGCCGAGCGCCAAAAGGGCGACAACCTAGGGCCGCTTTCGAAGTACATTTTGGATAAGTACGAGCCCGTCGATCTGACCGCTCGGCCCCAAAATCCATCGATCGAGATATGGCAGCGAAAAGACGACATACGCCAATTTCAGTGACGCAAAATATTCTCGAAGATCAGCCCATCGCCTGGACGCCAACGCCCGAGGTTATCGAGCGTGCGCAGCTCACGCGCTTTATGAAACAGGTCGGCGTTTCGACGTGGGATGAGCTTTACGCCTATTCGATCAACGATGTAGAGATGTTCACCGCCGAAGTGTTGCGTTTTCTCGATATAAAATTCGACCCGCCATACGAAAAGCTGCTAGACACCTCCGACGGTATCGAATTCCCTCAATGGTTCAAAGCAGATTCACCGCAGAGACGCAGAGACGCAGAGAAGGCGGAAACACGACCGGTAGGGAGTGTGCTCTTTTCAGAACCGGGAGCGGTAGCGACTGGGTTTCGATCCGCCGGCCTCAACATCACCGAAATGTGCCTCGACCGCTGGCAGACGGACGAGATGAAAGACCAGCCGGCGGTGATTTGGGAAGGTGAGGAAGGTCGGGCGGCAATACTACCCTATGGCTGGTTATTTGAACAAGTTCAACTCTGCTCGCGTGGTTTGCGTGCGCTTGAACTCGGAAAGGGGGATGCCATTGGGATTCACTTACCAATGATTGTGGACACGATCATTGCCTTGCTGTCGATCAATCGAATCGGAGCAATCGCAGTTCCAGTTTTTTCTGGCTATGGTGTCGAAGCTATCGCCAGCAGGCTTAATGCGGTTGGAGCCAAAGCACTCTTTACGTGTGACGGATTCCTTCGGCGTGGGAAATTCTTCAATGCTTTCGAAATCGCCACTAACGCAGTTCGAGATTGCCCGTCTATTCAAAAGGTTATCGTTTCAAACTCAACTTTAGACCAACTGCCGGACCACACACCAACTGGGCAGTTCATGGAGTTTGACGATTTGATGTCGTGGAGCGATCACTTTCAGGATGAACCGCTAGAAAAAACCTCCGCCGAAGACCCGCTGATTATCCTCTACACCTCCGGCACGACCGGCAAACCGAAGGGCATTGCTCATACGCACGCGAGTTTTCCGATCAAGGCGGCGCAGGATATGGCGTTTGGCACCGATGTCGGCAAAGGCACGCGCATCTGTTGGTACACGGACATCGGCTGGATGATGGGGCCTTGGCTGATCTACGGGGCGTTGATAAATGGTGCGACGATCTGCATTTACGACGGCGCTCCGGATTACCCGACGCCCGACCGCATGTGGGAATTTTGCGCAAAGCACAAGGTTGAGGTTCTTGGCATCTCGCCAACTTTAGTCAGATCACTTGCCGCAGCTGAGGACACCACAAGCTCCCCTCCTTACGAAGGAGGGGTGGCATCTGCTTCGTCTTTGGATGCAGATGACGGGGTGGTTCTCTCGGCCGAGGAGAATTCAACCATTGTGGACCCGAGAACAGAGAACCACCCCGTCGGCGAAACGCCGCCACCCCTCCTTCGTAAGGAGGGGAGCTATCGTGCTCCGTTCGAGCGCCACGATCTCAGCACCTTGCGCATCTTCGCCTCGACCGGCGAGCCGTGGAATCCGGCTCCGTGGTGGTGGCTTTTCGAAAAGGTTGGCGACAGCAAACTCCCGATCATTAATTACAGCGGCGGCACTGAGATCTCCGGCGGCATCCTGATGGGCAATCCGCTGCTTCCGATCAAGCCTTGTTCGTTCCCCGCTCCTTGCCCCGGAATGGACGTCGATATCCTCGACGAGGAAGGCAATCCGGTCGGACCCGGCAAGGTCGGCGAGCTTGTCATCAAACAGCCCTGGATCGGCATGGCACGCGGCTTTTGGCAGGAAAAGGAACGCTATCTCGAAACTTACTGGAGCCGCTTCAAAAACATCTGGGTACACGGCGACTGGGCGATGCGCGATAAGGACGGCCACTGGTTCATCCTCGGCCGCTCAGATGACACGCTAAAAGTCGCCGGCAAACGCGTCGGCCCGGCCGAAGTCGAAAGCCTGCTCGTCGCCCACCCGCTCGTCACCGAAGCCGCCGTCATCGGCGTCCCGGATGAGGTTAAGGGTACGGCGATGGTAGCTTTTGTAGTGACGAGTGACAAAGGACAAGGAACAAGGGAAGAGAAATCTTCTGACTCGTCGCCCGTCACTCTTCACTCGTCACTCGAAACAGAGCTGAAAGCTCTAGTTTCGAAGGACATGGGAAAGCCGCTCGCTCCGTCACGTATCCACTTCGTCTCCGCTCTGCCAAAAACCCGCAACGGGAAAGTTATGCGCCGCGTGATCCGCTCCGCTTATCTAGGCGAAGACCCCGGCGATCTTTCCGCACTCGAGAACCCAACCGCAGTTGAAGAAATTAGGAAGCAAAGTAACAAGTGAAATTTGAGACCGTCAGCAACAGAAACATTGGCCGAATGTGCGACGAATTGGCGCAGATCGATCCGCACCTCGCCACCGTGCATGCGAAATACGGCGCTCCGCCGCTGTGGGACCGCCAGCCGGGCTTTGCGACGTTGCTTTACATTATTTTGGAGCAGCAGGTTTCGCTGTCTTCGGCGAAAGCGTGTTTTAATAAGCTGGCCGCACGCGTCGGCGATGTAGCGCCGATAAATGTATTGAATTCAACAGATGCGGAGCTAAAACGAGATGGTTTTAGCCGTCAAAAAACGTCGTATGCACGGCACCTGGCAGAGGCCGTCTTAGAAAAACGCATCGACCTTGGCGGTCTGCACTTGCTCGAGGACGAAGAGGTAAAATCCGAACTGACCGAACTCAAAGGCGTCGGCACCTGGACGGCGGAATGTTACCTGCTGATGGTTTTGCTGCGGCCCGACGTGATGCCGCGAGGCGACATCGCATTACATGCGGCTTACCACAAACTAACTAGCTGTGAGCAGAGGCCTAACTCAGATGAGTTTATAGAGATCGCGGAAAAGTGGCGGCCATTCCGATCGGTCGCCGCGAGGCTACTGTGGCACTATTACCTGAGTGAAAGGGCTAAGAAGTGAAATAGCGAAAATGTGAAAGTGTGAAAAAGTTTGGCCCTCGATGATCACTTTGCCCTTACACTTTTGCACTTTTTCACACTTTCACTTACGGTTTTACTGATGAAGATCCTCGATGTCGGCTGCGGAGCAAATAAAACGGAAGGTGCTATCGGCCTCGATTATAATCCGCGAACGGGTGCTGACGTCATTCATGATCTGGCTGACCTGCCGTACCCTTTCGCCGACAATGAATTCGATCTCGTGGTTTCAAATCACGTCGTCGAACACGTTCCCGATGTCATGGCCTTTATCGGCGAACTGCATCGCGTCACACGTCACGGCGGTCGCATCAAACTGCTCACGCCGCATTACACCAACCCCGATTGGGCAAACGACCCGACGCATCGTAACCACATAAATTCATACACCTTCAACACATTTCTCGCAGGCCGTCAGGTGTTCGATTTTTACACCGACATACAGCTAAGACCAATCAAGTGTTATGTTTCGCTCGCCGGCTTGTGGAAAGCCTTGGGCATTGAGTTTCTTGTGAATCTCGACCAAAAGAACTACAAGCTGCGATTCTTACGTAAGTTTTGGGAGCAATATTTGAGCTTTATCTTTCGCGGAAAGGAACTGCAGTTCGAATTCGAGGTCGTTAAGAGTATTAACGACAAAGACACTACGGGCACAAAGGACGAATAAAATTATTTTTGATACTTCGCGTTCTTTGTCCCTTTGTGGTGAATATTTCCTGGTTTTAAAGCAAACTATTCCCGAACTTTTACGCATCTGTTATCGTTAGAGAATCGACTCGATATTTTGTTGAGGTAATTGAATGAAAATCAAATTTTTTGCTTCTGCCGCGATCGCGGTTTTACTGTGTAATGCAATTGGTCTTAGCGCCGGCGATACGCACGGCTCAAGGGCAAAAAAGCGCGCGGCTGCACGGCTGGTTGCATTGCTCCCGGCATCTGACGGCGTTGCCGTTTTCGATTCGAAACGATTTTTAAATGACGCCCTGCCAAAAGTGCTCTCGGCAAATCAGCCGATGCTCGGTGAGATCATGGGTAAGATCAACGAAATGGAAAACCGAACGGGCATTGACCTGCGCAAATTCGATCAGGTCGTGGTCGGAGTAGCCGTTAAGCAGGTTTCGGCAAAAGAGATGGACTTTGAACCTGTAGCCATTGCCAGCGGCGACATCAACGCCGGGGCTCTGGTCGCGGTCGCAAAACTTGCGTCAAATGGTACCTACCGGGAAGAAAAGATCGGCGATAGAACCGTTTATGTTTTCTCAACGAAAAATGTGATAAAAAAGACGTCGGTTAAAGTGACAAATTCGAAGGTCTCGGGCGCTATAGACCGTGCTTTGACGGGTTTAACTAAGGAAATCGCCGTAACTACGCTGGATAAAAATACTCTCGTACTTGGCTCGCTGCAAAGGGTTCGAGAAACGCTGGAAGGAAACTCGCACGTCAGCTCGGACGTCAGCAGTCTGCTTTCTGTAAAGGAGACAGCGGTCATGAGTTTTGCAATGAAAACACTGGGTGGAATGTCTAAGATACTGCCGCTCGACAATGACGAACTCGGAGCGAACATTGACGCGATCCAATATATTGCAGGCTCGGTGGACGTTGCCGCTGCCGGAACATCGCTGCAAATGATGGCCCGAACGAAAAAGCCTGATCAAGCATCGGGATTAAAGGATATGCTCGAAGGCCTGCAGATCGTCGGCGGGGCAATATTCGGCGGCTCAAAGCGTGCCGACCAGAAAATCTATGGTCGGATGATAAAAAGCGCGAAATTCGAAGCCCGTGGAACGGACGTTACGTTTGATATGCTCGTGCCGCAGGCTGATATTGACGCCTTGATCGTCGGCATTAAATAGGAAAATTAGCCGCAGATGGACGCAGATACACGCAGATAGAAAAACCAACACGGCTTTTTCATATCTGTGTTTATTTGCGTTTATTTGCGGTTAATTATTTTCTTCGCCGTCGGTAACCTTCCGAGCGTTGCCGTGCAAATTGGTCGAGATCGCGATTGTATTTGCCGTCGTCGCCCAATAGAGGAAATAATTGCAGATCGCGTGAAAGATAGGCGGCGCGAAGTTCGACAGGACGCGGCCCGGCCTTAATAACGCGAACCTTACTTCCCCGAATATCCCCAATCCACGCTGCGAATTCATCCGCCCGCCCAACCGTCGCTGAGAGCAGCAAGAGCCTTATTCGCGGCGGCGACAAGATGATCGCCTCTTCCCAAACGTGTCCGCGTTCCTCATCAGACAGATAATGGGCCTCGTCCAAAATTACAAAATCCGTTCGCACGTCAAAGCCCTCGCGCAAGGCGTCGAAAAGCTGGTTGCGGTAAATCTCTGTAGTGCCTACTATTAGAGGTGCATCGGTGTTCTCTTTGCGGTCGCCGGTCAGAATGCCGACGTTTTCGGCGCCGAATTCTAGGGAAAACTCGGTGTATTTTGAGTTCGTCAGAGCCTTAAGCGGTGTCGTGTACCAAGCTCGTTTGCCGGCGTCGAGCAATCGGCGAATTTCCTCGCGAGCGATCCACGTCTTGCCGCTGCCTGTCGGAGCGGTCACCAATACATCTTCCGTCTCTATTGCACTTAGGGCCTCTAACTGAAATGCGTCGGGCTTAAATGGCCGCGGTTCCGGTACGCCGATGCCCGAGAGCAGACGCTCAACGGCACGCGTTTGCTGTGGCGTTTGCGGAATAACGACACGAGGAGCGGAACTTTCGCCTGCAAAAAAACGTTTATCTCGTAGTTCACCTTTAGGACGCGACTTTGATGCATTGTCTCGATTCCGGCGGCGATTGCGGTTCTGATTGCGGGGCATAAGCGAGATGTTAAATGTAAACGGCCCGAAAGTCTAATCTTTTCAAAAGCTTGGTGAAAATGATAAAATATTTAATTGCGTCACAACGATTTGTGATGCAAAAGCGTCTAAATCGGAAGCTAGCATTTATGGCTGATTTCAGGACGACTTTTTGGTAAGTGTTATGTTTGAGCAATCTTTATACGAGTCGGAACCGGTCGCGACACCTTTGCAACAGGGCGACTTGTTTCACAATTACGAGATCAGGAACTGGGAATTATCGAAGCGAATTTACCAGATATTAGGTGTGTCCGCGTTGGTAAACGTCTTTGCTCTCTTTATTTTCGCTCAAACCTCACTTTTGACGATGAAGGGCTGTGACAGTCCGCTCGTCGGCCGCGTCTGCCAGGTTTTGGATACCGTTTATGTGGGCACAATGCTATTCGGCACGGAGCGCGAGTATGTAGACGCCGCATACGACAAGACCGATCTTGGCGACTCGGAGATAACGTTTGTCGACGTCTCGGGCGAGACGCCGCCGCTGTCGTATCCAGAAGGTTATTTTCAGCTCGCGAATCCGGAACAGTACCAGGCATCGCTTGATCAGGCTAATAACCTGACGATGACCTCGGGAATCCCCGGAATTCCTGACGGTTTTCCGATCACTACGCCGTTAACAGGCAACAGTATAATCGACACGCCGCAGAAATTGCCGACACCGAATCCGAATGTGGTCGAGGGAAACTTGCCGACTTTCGGCGACCAAGGAGTTGCTGCGAACCCTACCACGCGAAAACGTGGCCGGGGTGGACGCGTAATCCGGGTACCTGATATTGACGACACCGCAACCGCGGATGAAAAGCCGACCCCAAGCCCGGATCCGACACCATTGTCTAGCGAAGCGGTCACAGCTATAGAAATAAACAAAAAACCGCTTGCGGATGTCGCAGATGATGTAGCGGCCAAATGGGACGCAAAAGAGATCGATCTCAACCAAAATTTTACGATCGTGGTGGACGGCGTGCTGACAAAAGATGGCAAGCTCGATCGTGATAAATCTAAGTTCGACGTCAAGAAGCAGACTGGCGACCCTAAGATGATCGATGTCGGAAAGGCTGCAATGGAGGCACTTGGCGACAGCGGTTACCTGAACTATCTAAAGCTGCTTGGGGTCGATAAATTGAGCGCCAAGTTAGTGCAGGACGACAATCAGATCACCGTGGTGATCACCTCGGGCCAAAAAACGCCGGAACGAGCAAGTACGATTGCCAGCGGCATTAGCGGTTACATTTTGATCGGAAAAACGGTTGTAAAAAATCCGAGCGACGAACGCACCTTGCTTGACGGAGCTAAAGTAACGTCCGACGGTAAGAATTTTGTCCTGAATTTTGCAATCCCCAAACCGATTGCTCAGGAAATGATCACCCGTAAATTAAAGGAAGCTCAGGCAAAAAAACTGCAGAAGCCACAGCCGAACGGAAACTCTTCTATCCGGCCCGGTGACAATACTGCGCAACATTAAACCTTGAATAAAAGTAAGAGCCAAAATTCAATTCTCGTCCTGGCGACGCTTGGCGTGTATCTCGGCCTTGTGATCGCAGGAGCGACGCCGCAGGTTTTGGCAAACGCGGCGATGACGCGTCAGTTTGACGTAAAGGACGAGATCGAGGTCAAGGATGATCTTGATAACAAGCCTGACGATGAGCGCACTCCGGTTACGACCTCGGTTCAGATCTATCTCGAGGATGTCGAATATTTTCTCGCCACTCTTGGACGGCTAGGATCCAAGGGAAGGTTTGACCCGAAAAAAGATACATTCAACGTTGCCCAAAACACACTTCTTCCGTGCGTCGATAGTAATATTGCGGGACGCTACACGCCGATCCGATTTGATAGCTCGAATGAGTCACCACGGCGTGCTATGGAGTATTTCAGCCGCGGGATGGTTTACGGCTACTCGCTTGGCGACTGTATAGATAACAACGAATTTAATGGTGTAACGGCTGCGGATTCGCGATTCACATTTGCGCTCAACGACAAAGCGTTTTCGGTAAATGTCGCCGTCAAAAAACAGTCGCCGCAACGTGCATTGGATCTCCTGCGAGAGCTCGAAACGACGCTCAAACTTTATTCGACGCGGGAGAACACCAACCTTCGCCAAAAGATCATAGAGAACACAACTTTCCGGTCGGACAACGACCAGGTTTTTGTGGTTACCCACCTTCCTCGTGCCGGTCTCGACGCCCTGCTTGCAACAGACGCAAAGTAGCGGCGAGCGGATCGATATTTCAACCTTTCCATTTTCACTCGCCATTCCAACAGCTTTGAGTACCGCCTTTAGGCGGCCTCATCGCTATCCAGAAGCCGGCTAAATCCGGGACTCCAAACGAGGAAAACATGGCTGTTAACAGTTTTGCAGATAAATTAGTAAAGAAGATTTTTGGGTCGAGCAGTGACATTTTTTTGAAGAATGTTAAGCCGACCGTCGAACAGATAAACGCCTGGGAACCGAAGCTCGAAAAGCTTTCGGACGCCGAACTTCAGGCACAAACGCCGAAGCTTAAAGAGATCATCGTGAATGCTCTAAACGGTATTGACGATAAAGAAGAACGCCGTAAGGCTGAGCAGGATATCCTGCACGAGATCCTGCCCGAGGCTTTTGCCACTGTCCGCGAGGGCTCGCGGCGCGTCACCGGAATGCGGCACTTTGACGTGCAGATGATTGGCGGCATCGCCCTGCATCAGGGCCGTATCGCCGAGATGCGAACGGGCGAAGGTAAAACGCTTGTTGCGACCTTGCCGTCGTACCTCAACGGCCTTACCGGACGCGGCGTCCACGTCGTCACGGTCAATGACTATCTCGCGGCACGCGATGCCGAGTGGATGGGCAAAATTCACACATTTCTTGGGCTTACGGTCGGCTGTATCCAGAACGATATGGACGACGTCGAGCGTAAGGACGCCTACGCCTGCTCGATCACATACGGCACTAACAACGAATTCGGCTTCGATTACCTTAGGGATAATATGAAGTTCGACGTTGATTCGCTCGTCCAGCCGGATCACTACTTCGCTATCATCGACGAGGTTGACTCGATCCTCATAGACGAAGCCCGTACGCCGCTAATTATCTCGGGTGCCTCTGACGAAGCTACCGACAAATATTTCACCGCAAATGAGATAATACCGATGCTCGAACGCGGCCACAAGGACGAAGAAACGAAGGTCACGACCGGCGATTACCTCCTTGATGAGAAGAATCACTCGTCCGTTTTGACCGAGGCGGGCGTTACAAAGGCCGAGAAACTGCTCGGCGTCTCCAACCTCTATGATCCGGGCAATATGGATCTGCTCCATTGCGTCGAACAGGCTCTCAAGGCTCACACGCTTTACAAAGCCGATCATCATTACGTCGTGCAGGACGGCGAGGTGATTATCGTTGACGACTTTACGGGACGCTTGATGCAGGGGCGACGCTGGTCGGATGGACTCCACCAGGCGGTCGAGGCAAAAGAGGGCGTTAAGATCGAACGCGAAAATCAGACGCTCGCGACGATCACGCTGCAAAATTACTTCCGCATGTACGAAAAACTCTCGGGTATGACCGGTACCGCCGAGACCGAGGCCGAGGAATTTGGCACGGTTTACTCACTCGATGTCGTGATGATCCCGACAAATCAGCCGATGGTCCGAGTCGATTCCTCGGATATGATCTATCGCACGCTGCCGGAGAAATGGGATGCCGTGGTCGATGAGATCAAGGAGCTTCACGCCAAAGGCCAGCCTGTGTTGGTTGGTACCGTTTCGGTCGAAAATTCCGAGCTTGTAGCTGAAAGGCTCAAGTCCATTGGCGTGCCTCATAACGTGCTCAACGCCAAGTATCACGAACGCGAGGCTGAGATCATCGCCCAGGCGGGACGTAAAGGTGCCGTTACCATTGCCACCAACATGGCCGGCCGTGGAACCGACATTCTGCTCGGCGGAAACCCCGATTCTTTGGCTCGGGATTATCTAAAGCGGCAGGAGATCAACCCCGACGAGGCCGCGCCGGAGCAGTTTGAAACGGAATTGAGAAAGGCAAAAGCCGTCGTCGCCGAGGAACACAAAGAGGTCGTCGCCGTCGGCGGTCTGCACATCCTGGGCACCGAGCGTCACGAATCGCGCCGTATCGACAACCAGCTTCGCGGACGTGCCGGTCGTCAGGGCGATCCCGGAAGCTCGCGATTTGTATTGTCGCTCGAAGACGACCTGATGCGTATCTTCGCGGGCGACAAAGTTCGCTCAATGATGGAGTGGCTCGGTATGGAAAAGGGCGTCGCCATAGAGTCCAAAACCGTTTCCCGCCAGATCGAACGCGCACAAAAGGCCGTCGAGGCACGCAACTTTGAGACTCGTAAACACGTCCTCAAATACGATGACGTGATGAACAAACAGCGCGAAACGATCTATGGTTTGCGTCGTCAGCTGATGTTCGAGCCAGAGCATCGTGAATATCTGCTTGGCGCTAATGGCGTTGCAAAAGATCTGCTTCAGGATCTTACGGCAAGCATGCTCAGCCTCGAGGCCGGGCCGGCAACGTGGGATGTCAATACCTACGCAGCGGAGATCGAGAGCATTTACGCCATTGATCCGGCGAGAGATGCCGATGTTAATTTCAAGGTAATGAACCCGGACGAGATAGAAGAAGCGATCTGGAAAAAGGCCATCGCTAACTACGAAGCGAAAGAAAAACAAGCTGGTGCCGAATCGCTGCGTGCCTATGAACGTTACATTATGCTCAACATTATCGACTCGCAGTGGAAGGACCATCTGCTCTCGATCGATCACGTCAAACAGGGCATCGGACTTGTCGGTTACGGCCAAAAAGACCCGCTCGTCGAGTACAAAAAACAGTCGTTCGATATGTTTCAAGATATGCTCGACCGCATCGACACAAATACGACAAAGGCCCTCTTTAACCTCCAGATCGTCGATCGCGACGAGCAAGAGGAGCGCGAACGCCTCGAACGCCTTGAGATGCAGCGAGCCCGCCGACAGGCCGCTGGAATGGCGTTTACCGGAGCAATGGCAGGCGCCGAAGTCGCCGGAGCCGAAGCCGCTCGACACACGCCATTCGTCCGCGACACGCCAAAGGTCAAACCAAACGAGCCGTGCTACTGCGGCTCAGGCAAGAAATTTAAGAAGTGTCATGGAGCAGGAGCTTAGTTAGGCAGCGCTCATCGCGAAGGATGGCACGGCTCTCAGAATTCCCGCCCGTCGAATAACAAAAGGCAAGACCGGAACGAACGTCCGATCTTGCCTTTTTACTTTTGCCTTTGGATTTGGCGTTATTTATTCGCGTTAGCGGTGTGTTCGCCTTCCTTCTTTTCGTCGTCGGCCTTTTTGTCATCGGCCTTCATTGCTCCACTTTTGATGTCGGTGACTTGCGCGTTAACGAACTGCCATCCCTTGTCCTTCATCTTGCCGAGAACCCAAGTGACCATCGAGTTTCTGTCCTCAGACTTGCCATCGACAATGTTTTTGCCGGATACGTGCGCCGTTATTACAGCGCCGTCACCCGCCGGATTGGTCTTGATCTTGAGGTCCTCAAACTTCATGCCTTCCATCTTGATCTTGCCGGATTTGATCGCTTCGAGACGGGCTGCTTTGGTATTCATCCCGCCATTTTGGTCGATCAACACGTAGTCGTCCGAATACATTTTATCGAGCGCCGCAACATCACTTTTGTTCAAGGCCGCTTCAAAATCGCTAATCGTTTTCTTCAATTCTGTTTCAACAGCGGCTTTGTCAGCTGCCGGTGCAGCAGCGGTGTTCGCGGCATTCGCCGGTTTGTTTGCTGTAGTGTTATTGGCGGCAGGTCCCCCACACGCCATGAAAAATGACGCAACCGAGAGCGTCATCAAAGTAAAAAATATTCGTTTCATAATTTTGGTCTCCTTCTCAAAGAAATAGATGCTCGTATACTAGACTTCGGGGCAGCTGCCGCATCAGAAAACATCTGCTCGTTCGATATGTAACTTACTCAAACACTTGGGATTGTGCGATTAGTTATATCCTGATTGAAGGGTCGAGTCAAGTGGGGAAGGCGGCAGTGTGCCGCCCTTATCATTTAGCCTTTTTGCGACGGTTATTTAATCTTCTTCAGACTTCCCTGCCCGCTGATCTGACGATTGCCAGCGACCCGTTCCATCTGTGACATCGCCCGCAGGAGGTTCTCGCCTAAAACCTTTTTGATTTCCGTTTCGGAGTATCCACGGCGGAGCATTTCGTAGGTGACAAGGACGAGGTCCTCGGCGCCGTTCATACCGGCGGGCAGGAATGGGACACCGTCGAAGTCGGAGCCGAGGCCGACGTAATCGATACCCGCGACGTTTCTAATGTGATCGATGTGGTCGACGATACGAGTGTAAGGCGCGACGTAGATCGGGTTGTCCGCAAACAGCCGTCGCTCGGCTTCGTTGTATGCCTGTGTGTCGTCCTTGAATTGCTCTTTTAGTGCATCGAATTGCGGCTTTAGCCTCGCGGCGCGCTCGTTTTCTTCTTTATTGGTTCGTGCATCGAGGAACGATGGATAGAAGTTGATCATGATTACGCCGCCGTTTTTCGCGACCCGTTTCAAAACGTCATCGGGAACATTTCGCGTGTGATCGTTCAATGCCCGGGCACAAGAATGAGACGCGATGATCGGCGCGGTCGAGACATCGAGCACGTCGTTCATCGTTTTAACCGACACGTGCGAGATATCGATAAATATTCCTAGACGGTTCATTTCGCGCACAACCTCTTTGCCAAAATCCGACAGGCCATTATTCTTTGGCTCGGTGCGATGCGAGTCTGCCCAGTCGTGCGTTACGTTGTGCGTCAGCGTCATGTAGCGAATGCCGAGACGATAAAAATTCCGAAGCGCGTAGAGCGA
>Ga0209798_10000795_pt1 | contig 19373 bp, 15 predicted proteins | sample DOMMetBare3Fresh_FD_187475 | JGI IMG/M metagenome (GOLD analysis project Ga0209798, IMG submission 187475) | Wetland sediment microbial communities from St. Louis River estuary, USA, under dissolved organic matter induced mercury methylation -... | ecosystem: Environmental > Aquatic >...
GACGAATGCGTCGGCATGATCGGCCGTCTCGGCGTTCCCGATGTGCGGGTCGTGCCGGTCTCTGCGCTGAAAGGCCACAATGTCGTGACTCGCGGCGAAGGCATGCCCTGGTACAAGGGGCAGACACTGCTGGAGTTGCTCGACTCGATCGATATCAGCCGTGACCAGCACCTGGCGGATCTGCGTCTGCCCGTGCAGTACGTCAACCGCCCGGATGCGAGCTTCAGGGGTTACGCGGGCACGATCGCGGCCGGCGAGCTGGCGGTCGGCGACCCGGTGCTGGCCGTGCCGTCGCGGCGCATGAGCCGTATCAAGAGCATCGTGACTTTCGAGGGAGCCTTGCAGAAGGCCGCTGCGCCGATGGCAGTGACGGTCACGCTCGAGGACGAGATCGACATCAGCCGGGGCGATCTGATCGTGCATCCGGATCGCGCGCCGAGCGTCAGCCGGATCATCGATGCACACCTGATATGGATGAGCGATGCACCGCTCCTGCCGGGCAAGCAATACGAATTCAAGATCTCGCACCGCTACCTGCGCGGCACGGTGGAGCGGATCCACCACCGCATCGACGTCAATGATCTGTCGGAACATCCGGCCGATGAGCTGAAACTGAACGAAGTCGGACTGTGCCGGATCGTGCTGGCCGAACAGGCCGCATTCGACACCTACGCGACCTGCCGCACCACCGGCGCGCTGATCGTCGTAGACCGGCTGAGTCACGCAACCGCCGGTGCCGGCATGATCCTGACGAGCGCCGCGCCGCAGGGCGTGCAGCATGATGTCTCGGTATTCTGGCAGCCGACGCGCGTGACCCATGGGCAGCGCGCGAACCAGAAGGCGCAGCATCCCTGCATCCTGTGGTTCACGGGTCTTTCGGGTGCGGGCAAGTCGACGATTGCGAATGCGACCGAGCAGGCGCTCTACCTGCGCGGGCACCACAGCTATCTGCTGGATGGCGACAACATCCGCCATGGTCTCAACAAGGACCTCGACTTTTCCGATGCCGGCCGCGTCGAAAACATCCGCCGCATCGGCGAGGTCGCCAAGCTTTTCGTGGATGCCGGGCTGATCGTGGTGACGGCTTTCATTTCGCCGTTTCGCAGCGACCGGCGGCTGGTGCGCGACCTGGTAAAACCGGACGAATTCGTCGAGGTGTTCATCAGCACGCCGATCGAAGTCTGCGAAAAGCGCGATTCGAAGGGCCTCTATGCAAAGGCGCGCGAGGGCAAGATCAAGAACTTCACCGGCGTCAGTTCACCTTACGAGGCGCCCGAAGCGCCTGAAATCGAGATCGACAGCTCGAAGTACTCGGTCGCCGAATGCGTGGACCGGGTGATCCGCTATCTTGAGGCCCAGGGGCGGCTCAAGAACTAGAGAGTCAGGTTCCGAGATGCTCATACCGGTGATTCTTTCGGGCGGCGCAGGCACGCGGCTCTGGCCGCTGTCGCGCGAGCTGTATCCCAAGCAGTTCCTGCCGCTGACGCGGGAACGAACGATGATCCAGGAGACGGCGCTGCGCGCGGTTGGCTTGCCGGCGGTGGCGCCGCCAATCGTCGTTTGCAACGAAGCCCACCGATTCATGGTCGCGGAGCAGTTGCGCCAGGTTGCGGTCGAGCCGCAGGCCATCCTGCTGGAACCCATCGGACGGAACACGGCGCCCGCGCTCGCTGTCGCGGCGCTGGCCGCGCTCTCGAGCACCAGGCGAGGGGAGCCCGCGCCACTGCTGCTGGTCCTGCCGGCCGACCATGTGCTGACCGACCTCGCGGATTTCCAGCGTGCGGTGGAAGCTGCGATGCCGGCGGCGCGCGACGGCCGATTCGTGACTTTTGGAGTGGTGCCCACGCACCCCGAGACGGGTTACGGCTACATCCGCAAGGGTGCGCAAGCCGGCCAGGTGATGCGCGTCGCCGCCTTTGTCGAGAAGCCTGACCCGGAGAAGGCCGCGCAATTCCTGGCGAGCGGCGATTACCTGTGGAACAGCGGCATGTTCCTGCTGCCGGCGCAGGGATACCTCGATGAATTGCGCCGTCTCGACCCGGCCATGCTTTCCGCCTGCGAGCAGGCGTACAGATCGGCGGCACGCGATCTCGATTTCACGCGACTCGATCGCGCGGCCTTCGAATCATGCCGCGCCGATTCGATCGACTATGCGGTCATGGAGAAGACGGATCGGGCCGCTGTCGTGCCACTGGCCGCGGGCTGGAGCGATGTCGGTTCCTGGGCGTCGCTCGCCGATGCGCTGCCGGCGGATGCCGAAGGAAATGTCCTGCATGGAGACGTTGTCACGGAAGATTCGACCGATTGTCTGTTGTATTCCACTGACCGCCTGGTGGCGACCGTGGGGCTCGACTCGCATGTCGTGATCGAAACCAAGGACGCGGTCCTGGTTGCGCCGAAGGACCGCGTGCGGGACGTTAAACGCCTCGTTGAACGCATGAAGAAGGCAGGGCGCAGCGAGCCCGGCCTGCACCGCGAAGTGTTCCGCCCCTGGGGCAGCTATGACAGCATCGACGCGGGCGCACGCTTCCAGGTCAAGCGCCTGACCGTCAAGCCGGGTGCGGTGCTTTCGCTGCAGATGCACCGCCACCGCGCCGAGCATTGGGTCGTGGTCAAGGGCCAGGCGCGGATCACGCGCGGCGAGGAGGTTTTCCTGCTCTCTGAAAACGAATCGACCTTCATCCCAGTCGGCACGGTGCACCGCATCGAGAATCCCGGCAGTGAGCCGCTGCAGATAATCGAGGTGCAGTCCGGCAGCTATCTCGGAGAAGACGATATCGTCCGGCTCGACGACCATTACGGCCGCAAAGGTCGCACGGACTGAGCATGGCAAATGCGACTCGGATGACAGTCCCGCTGCTCGACCTGAAACCGCAGTACCAGGCGCTCAAGGCGGAACTCGACGGGGCGATGCTGAAGGTCGCGGCCTCACAGATGTTCATCCTGGGTCCTGCGGTTCGCGAACTCGAGGACAAGCTGGCGGCCTATTCCGGCGCGAAGCATGGCGTAGGACTCTCTTCCGGCACCGATGCACTGCTCATTGCATTGATGGCGCTGGATATTGGTGCCGGCGACGAAGTGGTCACGAGCTCCTACACCTTCTTCGCGACCGGCGGCACGATTGCGCGTACCGGCGCGCGGCCGATTTTCCTCGACATCGAAGCGGCGAGCTTCAACATCGATGTGAATCTGGTTCGCCGGTTCCTGGAAGAGGGCTGCGAGCGTCGTGCCGGCGGCCTGTACAACCGAGCGACGGGCGGTCGCGTTTGCGCATTGATGCCGGTGCACCTGTATGGCCAATCGGCGGACATGGATCCGCTGATGGCGCTCGCGCGCAGGTTCGATTTGCCACTCATCGAGGATGCGGCCCAGTCAATCGGCGCGGAATATCCGCCGAAGCGGCGATCCGGCGGTATCGGCGACATTGGCTGCCTGTCGTTCTTCCCGACCAAGAATCTCGGCGCCTTCGGCGACGCCGGCATGTGCGTGACGAATGATGACGCGCTCGCGGCGAAACTGCGCATGCTGCGCGTGCACGGCATGGAGCCTAAGTACTATCACGCGTTGATCGGCGGCAACTTCCGCATGGACGAGCTGCAGGCCGCCGTATTGTTGGTCAAGTTCCGGCACCTGGAAGACTGGCATGCGGGCCGCAGGCGTAATGCCGCGTATTACGACGCCGCGTTTCGCAACGCGGGGATCGCGAGCCGTGTGATTACGCCGGTTGTGCTGCCTGGCTATCGTCATGTCTATAATCAATATGTCATTCGCGTGCCGCAGCGCGATCGTCTGCGCGCGCACCTTGCGGAATGTGGCATTGGCACCGAAATCTATTACCCTGTGCCATTGCACATGCAGCAATGCTTCGCGTACCTGGGTTACCGGCCGGGGGATTGCCCGGAATCAGTGCGCGCGGCGCAGGAAACGCTGGCACTGCCGATTTACCCCGAACTGACGGAGATGCAGCTCCAGTACGTCGTCGATACGATCGCCGCCTATCTGAAATTGCGTTGACGGATCGCATTAGTCGCGCACCCGACCCCAAGAGCGCCGCTAGTGTGCCTTGGTGCGTTTTACAGAGTACTTTCTGGTGGTTCGTCGGCGCCCCGATCGCGCTATCATTCAGGATGAGTGGCTTGAATCTGCGATACGTACCCCGCTGCGCCGGCAAGTACAGCGCGATGGCAGGATTCGCAGCTGGATTCAAGTTCCAGGGAGCCAGGATCGCTATCTGCGGGTCGTTTTGCTCGAAGATGGCGTAACCATTCATAATGCATTTATTGATCGACGATTCAAGCCATGAAAATCCGATACTTCACCGACACTGACACCGTTTACATCGAGTTTCGTCAGGCGACGGTTGTCGAAACGCGGGATCTTGGTGAAGACGCGGTCGTCGATCTGGACTCGGACGGGGTAGTTTGCGCGATCACGCTGGAGCATGCGTCCGCGCGCGCAGGATTCCCGAATATCTCGATCGAACACGTGGCGGCCTGAGCCCCGCATGGACCTGTCCGGCTGTTTCAAGGCCTATGACGTCCGCGGACGGGTGCCCGGGGAACTCAATCCCGAGTCGGTCTATCGCATCGGGCGCGCCTATGCCGAGTGGTTGCACCCGAAGCGCGTCGCGGTCGGACGCGACATCCGGCATTCGAGCAAGGAACTCAGCGAAGCCCTGATCCGCGCCCTGAACGATTGCGGCGTCAATGTCGTGGACATCGGACTGTGCGGCACGGAAGGCGTCTATTTCGCAACCTTTTCGCTCGCCCTCGATGGCGGGATCATGGTCACGGCGAGCCACAACCCGCCCGATTACAACGGCCTCAAACTCGTCCGCGCGCAGTCGCGGCCTATCAGCGGCGATACCGGCCTGCAGGAAATCCGCGTGCTGGCGGAGGCCGGGACTTTCAGCAATACGGCAAGCCGAGGAACGGTCGAGTCATTCGACATCGCACCGAGCTGGCGTGCGCATCTGCTGAGCTACATCGACCGCAGCAAGCTGAAGCCACTTTCGATCGTTGCGAACTCCGGTAACGGTGGCGCAGGCATGGCGATCGACCTGGTCGAGTCGGGCCTGCCGTACCGTTTCACGAAAATCTATCACGAGCCCGACGGCGACTTTCCGCATGGCGTTCCGAATCCGATGATCGTGGAAAACCGCACCGTCACGAGTGATGCGGTGCGTGGACAGGGCGCTGACTTCGGAATCGCCTTCGACGGCGATTTCGACCGTTGTTTCTTCTTCGACGAGCAGGGGCGCTACATCGAGGGCTATTACATCGTCGGCCTGCTCGCGACGTATTTCCTGGCGCGGCATCCCGGCGCCAGCATCGTCTACGACCCGCGCCTGATCTGGAATACGCAGGACATCGTGCAGGCGCATGGCGGCAAGGCCGTGATATGCAAGTCAGGCCACGCATTCATGAAGGCCGGCATGCGTGCGGCGGATGCCGTCTATGGCGGTGAGATGAGCGCGCACCATTACTTCCGCGAATTCTCCTACTGCGACAGCGGCATCATTCCCTGGCTCGTGATGGGGCAACTGCTTTCTGAGGCAGGCCAGCCATTATCCACGCTCGTGGACGAGCGCATCCGGAAGTTCCCGTCGAGTGGCGAGATCAATCGCAAAATTGCCGATCAGCAGGCGGCGATCGCCGACGTCAAGCGTCAGTTCGTGCCGGGCGCTGTGTCCGTGGAATCGATCGACGGGCTTTCGGTGGCGCACGAACGCTGGCGCTTCAACCTGCGTACTTCCAATACCGAGCCGCTGGTCCGCCTGAACGTCGAATCGCGCGGCGACGCCGCGCTGATGCGCGACAGGACCGCGGAGATCCTGGCGGTCCTTGATCGTCACGCTTGAGGGCTGCTGTCGCCTCCACAGCCGGCTCAGGCCGTCAGGATCAGCTTGGCGGAGGCGATGGCCAGGATCAGGGCCATCAGCGCCAGCAGCCAACGTGTCGAAAGCCGCTTCAAACCGAGCCAGGTGCCTGTGGCGGCCCCTGCCAGCACGACGAGGGCGAGCCAGGGCAGTTCATGGGGCAATGAGGCCCAGGTCGCAGTTCCGGCCGCGAGAGCTATTGTCGAATTGGCGAGGATAAAAGGCGCCGTGATGCCCCCGGTGTGCCGCGGCCCCGCCCAGCCGGCGAGCAGCACGACCGGGGACAGGAAGATCCCGCCGCCTGTCCCAGTCAGCCCGGACAGGAGCCCTATCGCCGCCCCACAACCGATCGCAGGCACGATCGGGATTCTGGCCTTGTCCGTGGGGTTCTCGGCTGGTGGCCGCTCATAAGCCCGCCAGGCGAGCACCACGGACGACAGGGCGAGCGCGACCCCGGCCAGCACGTAATAGACGCCGCTCGAGAGGCGCAGCGAGCCGCCCAGCGCCGCGAGCGGCACCGACCCCAGCAGGAAGGGCCACAGTGCGCGCCAGGAAAAATAGCCGGCACCCGCGAAACGATAGAAAGTGAAGGCTGCGACCGCGATGTTGAGCGCGAGCGCCGTCGGGCGCATGGTTTCGGGCGCAATGGCGAGGAGCGCCATAACGGCGAGGTAGCCGGATGCGCCCGCATGGCCCACGCTCGTGTAGAGGCCCGCGATCGCAAAGAACGCCGGCAGCAGGATCAGCAGCTGCTCAAAATTCATTGATCGTTCTCTACAGGCATCAGATTGCCATCGTTCGTTTGCGATGATCATCAGGATAGATAGTTACACCGATCCACGGCGTTCGTATCCAATCAGGCGCCGGAAGCCCAGGTATCAACGGTTGTCACTCCGATTTCGCGTCATACGGGTTGTTACGTATATACAAGGACGAGAAACTTGGACATAAGTAGCCAGTCTCCAGCGACCCAGTGGAAGGCGAAGGTGGTCTTACATGCGTATTGAACAACTGATGACCAAGCAGGTGAAGTCGTGCAGTCCCGACGACACGCTCGATCGCGCTGCGCAACTGATGTGGGAAAATGACTGTGGATGCATAGCGGTATGCGCCGGCAACGGCGTCAATCGCGTGAAGGCGGTCATCACCGATCGCGACATTTGCATGTCGGCGCTGTTTGAGCGCAAGCCGTTGCGCGAATTGCGCGTGGCAGACGCCATGTCAAAGACATTGCACGTGTGCCGGCCCGGCGGCCTGCTGCCCGAGGCGGAGCGGATCATGCGTGAAGCACGGATTCGCCGCCTTCCTGTAGTCGACGCGAAAGGCGCGCTGGTCGGGATCATTTCTCTTGCCGACCTGGCGCGAGAAGCGCAGCGTGAGCAAACGCTTCCGAAGCAGGACGTCACGGGCAACGAAATCGGCGTTACGCTCGCCTCGATCTGCACGCCGCACACCGGGCAGCAGCTTGCTGCATGACATGACACGGGCGGGCATCGGGCCTATTTCGGTGCCCACCAGGCCACGAACTCGGCGAGGTTGATGCGGCCATCGCGATCCGTGTCGATCTCGCGGAAGCCGATCCGCAGTTCTGCGTCCGACATCTCCGCCCCCAGGTTATCCAGGAGGCTCGAGAATTCACCAAAATCAATGTGCCCGTCCTGATCGTCGTCGGCGAAACTGAAGTTCTCCTGGAGTTCTTCGAGGAGTTCCGGCTTCAAGTCTGAATCTCGCGTTGCTTCAGTCATAAGCGTTGCCCCAGGTAATGGTGTTCGCATGCAGCCTCACCGTTTTCTTGCGGTTGCGCACTACGTATATATGCCGATGCGTTGCCATGAGCGGGAAACCACGCAAGTCATTGATCAGAATGGTGGGCGGTACTGGGATTGAACCAGTGACCCCTGCCGTGTGAAAGCAGTGCTCTACCGCTGAGCTAACCGCCCGCTGCGGCCCGCGATTCTACGGGGCGCTGTCGCCGGGGGTCAACGCGATAGAATCCCGCGCCATGACCGTACGTACCCGCTTCGCGCCGAGCCCCACCGGCATGCTGCACATCGGCGGCGTACGGACTGCGCTGTTCTGCTGGCTCTACGCGCGCCGTCATGGCGGCGTATTCATCCTGCGCGTCGAGGACACCGACCGCGAGCGCTCGACGCCTGAGGCCGTGCAGGTGATCCTGGACGGCATGAAGTGGCTGGGGCTCGACGCCGATGAAGGCCCCTTCTACCAGAGCCAGCGTTATCCGCGATACCGCGAAGTGATCCAGCAGTGGCTCGCCGAGGGCAAGGCTTATCACTGCTATTGCTCGAAAGACGAACTCGAGCAAATGCGCAACGATCAGCTCGCGCGCAAGGAAAAGCCGCGCTACGACGGGCGTTGCCGCGAGCGGAAAGCGCCACTTGAAGGCGTCACGCCGGTGGTGCGCTTCAAGAACCCGACCGAAGGCGCGGTGGTGGTTGCCGATGCCGTGCATGGCAACGTCGTATTCCAGAACGTCGAACTCGACGACCTGATCATTGAACGCTCCGACGGCAACCCGACCTACAACTTCTGCGTGGTCGTCGACGACTACGACATGAAGATCACGCACGTGATCCGCGGAGACGATCACCTGAACAACACGCCGCGCCAAATGAACATGCTGCGCGCCATGGGTGTCGAGCCGCCGGTCTATGCGCACCTGCCGATGATCCTGGGACCCGACGGCACGAAGCTCTCCAAGCGGCACGGCGCGGTGTCAGTGCTGTATTACCGCGAGGAGGGTTACCTGCCCGAGGCCTTGCTCAACTACCTGGCACGGCTTGGCTGGTCGCACGGTGACCAGGAAATCTTTTCGCTGAAGGAGATGCGTGCGCTGTTCGATATCGCCGATGTCAACAAGTCGGCTTCGGCGATCAATCCCGAAAAGCTGGCCTGGATCAACCAGCAACACCTGATGCGGATGCCGGCCTCGCGGATCGCGGTCGAGCTTCGCTGGCAGCTCAATCGACTGGGGGTGGACGCCTCAAATGGTCCGCCGCTCGAAGCGGTTGTCGAGGCCCAGCGCGAGCGCGCGAAGACGCTCAAGGATATGGCACTCGCAAGCCGGTTCTTCTTCGAGGCGCCTGCATCCTACGAAGACAAGGCGGCCCGCAAGCACCTGACAGCCGAGTCGAAGCCGATCCTGGAGCAAGCGCGCGCGACACTTGCGGCGACAGTGGAATGGACTGCACCAGCGATCCACGAGGCCATCCAGGCGCTCGCGGAGGCGGGTGGATTGGGGCTTGGCAGGGTCGCGCAGCCGCTGCGGGTCGCGGTGTCGGGGGGCAGCGTATCACCGCCGATCGACCAGACGCTCGCAATCCTGGGCCGCGAGCAGACGCTCGCCCGGATCGATCGGGCGATCGACTACGCGAGCCGCAGCGATGCCCGCTAAAGTCGGCGGCAGGTCACAAACGCCAGTTGCTAACGACCGTTAGACTTCACATGATATGAAATTGAACTGCTGTTCGGCAGCGATCCGGTACTTCATGCTCAAGCTTCTGGCGATCCGCCCCGCCCATTACATTCTCGTATTGATCATGGCCACGGTCGGCGCCTACCTAGTCATGCAGCGGTTGCAAGGTGCACTTTCCTGTTCGGCCGAGGGCTATCGATCTGGCAGGTACATGGGTTACTGCAACGGATCGGCCTATGGTGACTACGATCACGGCGCGGTCTGGTTCGGACTTGAGCAGGGCGTTCAGGAATTCGCAGCCGCTGCGGATGTCTTGTTCCTCGGCAGCAGCCGCATGCAGTTCGCGTTTTCCACCATCGCCACCGACAAGTGGTTTGCCGCGCGGGCCGCCAGCCACTACCTCCTGGGATTTACTCACACCGAGAACATAAGCTTCACCGCGCCGCTGCTTGCGAGGCTCAAGCCACGGGCGAAGGTCTACGTCATCAACGTTGATCGATTCTTCTCCGACGCGGAGACTGGACCCGGTTCGCAGATCTTGCACGACAAGGCCATAAGACAGCGTTACACCGAAAAGCAGCGATGGCAGCAACCTCATCGCTGGATTTGCAAGATCCCCGGCGGGATTTGCGGTCACAAGTTCGCCTACTTTCGAGCCGTGAAGACGGGCCACTTCGTGGAAAGAGGGGTAAACAAAGTCAACCCTGCGCCGGTCTCGGAAGGCCCCGGCGGCGGCCAAGATCAGTGGGATCACTACAAGGCCTTGGCGAGCGAGTTCGTTGCGAGGCTTCCGGTGGATCGTGCCTGCGTAATCCTGACTCTCGTTCCCTATCCCAAGACCAGGACCGCCGAGGCACAGGCGATCGCCAGCTCACTGGGGCTCGAACTGATCACCCCGCCGCTTGAGGGCCTGCGCACCCATGATGGCTCCCATCTCGACAAGCCAAGCGCCGAACTCTGGTCGCAGACGTTCTTTGACCTCGCTGGCGCGCGTATCCAGCAGTGTCTGGATCGCTGAGTAGATTTGCGGTCCATGACTACGATGCATTGGCTTCCCAATCCCGTCGATTTCCGGCAGAGCCTGAAGTCCGCCCTGGAGGCTGATGAAACTGGGGAGCGTCTGGAGAAACTTGCAGCGGTCGCGCAACTGCGCCTGGGTCTCGTCGAAACGATTCAGGTGGACAACGCGCTGAAGGCGGTCGCAAGGGAAGCAGACGCGGGAATCGCTGCGGGCTTTCCGCTCGTGAGGCTCGCCGTTCTCGCCTCGTCTACGATTGACCACTTGTTGCCGGCGATTCGCGTCGGCGCCCTGCGCCGCCGGTTGCTGGTCGAAACGTACGCCGGGTCTTTTGGTCAATATCGCCAGGAGCTGATGAATCCGGCGTCAGAGCTGTACGCCTTCAAGCCGGAGATGATCCTGTTTTCGCTCGTCTCCCACGAGACAATCGCCGGCGTGCCGCTCACCGCTTCGGCAGAAGACGCCCGAGCAGCGGTTGCAGCCACGATTGATGATCTGCGCGTGCTGTGGCGCATGTCGCGCGAGAATCTTGGCGCAACAGTGATTCAGCAAACATTTCTGGATGTCACTGAAACACTTTTTGGCAGTTATGACCGGATGGTTCCCGGCGCTCCCGCACGGGTCGTTGCGGACCTGAACGCGCAGCTCGCCGCCGCAGCTGCCCAGGAGGGGGCACTGCTGCTCGATGTCACACGCTCCAGTGCCCGCGATGGCATCGACGCCTGGTTCGACGTCGCACGCTGGCTGCAAGGCAAGATCGAGATCGCTCCGCGGGCAGCGCCAATCTACGGCGATCTCGTAGCCCGGCTCATTGCGGCGCGGCGCGGACAGTCAAAGAAATGCCTGGTGCTCGATCTTGACGACACGCTATGGGGTGGTGTGATTGGCGATGTCGGGCTCGAGGGCATCGTGCTGGGCGAAGGCAGTGCTGCCGGTGAGGCACACCTGGCGTTGCAGCGTTACGCCAGGGCGCTCAAGTCGCGCGGGATCATTCTTGCTGTGTGCTCCAAGAACGAGGCGGCGATCGCCGAGGCGGCTTTTCGCGAGCATCCGGAAATGTTGTTGAAGCGCGCGGACATCAGTGCATTCATGGTCAATTGGACGGACAAGGCACAGAACCTCAGTGCGATTGCCGAGCAATTGAACATCGGGCTCGACAGCCTCGTATTTGTCGATGACAACCCGGCTGAACGGGCGCGCGTGCGTGCGAGCCTGCCGATGGTGGCTGTTCCGGAACTGCCAGACGATCCGGCCCACTACGTGCGCAGCATTGCAGATGCGGGTTACTTCGAAGCCGTCAGCTTCACCGCCGAGGATCGCCAGCGAGTCGAACAGTACGCCGCAAATGCCGAACGGCAGAGCCTGCGCAGCAGCCTCGAGAGCATGGACGACTTCCTGCGCGGTCTGGACATGTCTCTGGTATTTGGTCCCGTCACGGCCGTCGAGTTGGCGCGTGCGACGCAACTCATCAACAAGACCAACCAGTTCAATACGACCACGCGCCGCTATACGGCCGAAGAACTATCCACGCTGATCGATGATCCGGAGAACATCACGCTCCAGTTTCGCCTGATCGACCGCTTCGGTGACAACGGTATCGTGAGTGTCCTGATACTCTGTCGCGATCAGCAGGATCCCGGATTGTTCGAACTGGTTAGCTGGGTCATGAGCTGTCGGGTGTTTGGCCGGCAGCTCGAGTACGAGGCCATGAATATTGCAGTCGAGTCGGCCCGGGCCCGCGGAGCTCGGACCCTGCATGCGGACTTCATCGCCACGGCGCGGAACGCGGTCATCAAGGAACTGTTCAGCAAACTCGGGTTTGTTCGCCGGCCTGGGCCGGCCCCTGAAGGCACGACTCGCTGGGCGGTCGACCTCGCGGACTACGCAGTTCAACCGACCTACATCAGACGCGGTGCACAGACATGACTGACGATGAGATCCTGGCGATGTTCTCCCGCACCTTGCGAGACCTCCTCGGTGACGACTCGATTGTCCTCGGAATGGACACCAGGCGCAGTGACGTGCCCAACTGGGACTCGTTCACCTTTGTGACCTTCATCGCCGCGATCGAAATGGAGCTGGGTATCCGGTTTCGAGTCGCAGCCGTCGAATCCTTTGCAACGGTAGGAGATATCGTCGCTGAGAGCAGAACTCTCCTGGGCAAATAGCAGCCCAGCCGCGACTCGCACCATGCTGTTCAATTCCTACCTGTTCCTCTTTGTCTTTTTTCCCGTCACGCTGGTTGGATTCCTGCTGCTGGGGAGAGCTTCGCGGAATCTTGCGTTAGGCTGGCTGACGCTCGCGTCGCTTGTCTTTTACGGCTGGTGGCGCCCGCTGAACGTCCCGATCATCGCGTTATCCGTCTTTGTCAACTTTGGTGTCGCGGAGCTGTTGCAGCGGCTGTCAGCGGACGCCGAAAAATCCCGAACCAGGAACCTGGTTCTGACGATAGGAATTGTTTTCAACGTAGCGTTTCTTGGCTATTTCAAGTACTCCAACTTTGCCCTGTCAACGATCAACGACGTGGCCGGCACGGATTTCGTGCTGACACAGGTCGTGTTGCCGCTCGGGATCTCCTTTATCACGTTCCAGAAGATTGCGTTCCTGGTCGATGTGCATGCGCGGCGCATCGAATCGTACACATTGCGTGACTATCTCTTGTTTGTGCTGTTCTTCCCACAGCTCATCGCCGGACCCATCGTGCATTACCGCGAGATGATGCCGCAATTTGCCCGTAACCCCTGTCGCTTCGATAAGGAGAGCGTGTCAGTTGGTCTGACGCTGATCTGCTTCGGTCTTTTCAAGAAGGTCGTACTGGCCGACGGCATGGCGGTCGATGTCACGCCGGTCTATGAGCTGGCGAGTGGCGGCGGCAGCATTTCGCTGTTTCCAGGCTGGATTGCCGCACTCGGTTTCACGTTGCAGATCTATTTCGATTTTTCAGGCTATTGCGACATGGCGGCGGGTCTCGCGCGCTGCTTTGGCATACGACTGCCGCTGAATTTCTACTCGCCGCTCCAGGCCACCAGCATCATCGACTTCTGGTCACGCTGGCACGTTACGTTGACACGCTTCCTGACGGCCTACCTGTACAACCCGCTGGCGCTCTGGTTGACGCGGCGGCGACTTGCAAAAGGTCTGCCGGGACTTGGCGGCCGTAATGCGAGTGTTGGCGCTTTCCTGCAGCTGCTGGCGGTCCCGATGCTGGTGACGATGTTTGTCTCCGGCGTCTGGCACGGCGCCGGATATGTCTTTGTACTCTGGGGCCTGCTGCACGGCGTTTACCTGACGATCAACCACGCATGGCGCCTGGCCGGTCCGAAACTCTGGTCGAGCAAGGAGAGTTATGCTCGATTCATGCGGCCTGTCGGTTTTGTGCTCACGTTCTTTTCCGTCGTGATGGCGATGGTTCTGTTCCGCTCCCCATCCGTTGGCGCAGCGGTCGGCATCTTCAAAGGCATGCTGGGTTTGAATGGCATCGAACTACCGCAACTCTTTGTCGAAAAACTCCGCGGCGCGGGTTTGCCACAACACCTGATTTCGGGCGCCGACATGCCGGAAATGCCGTTCGTGCTGGCGCACTTGTGGATGTTTGCACTGCTGGCGATCGCTCTGGCATTGCCGAATACCCTGCAGATAATGGCCAGGTACGAGCCGGTGCTCGGCATCAATGAACGCCCGGCGAATACCGGTGTGCTGCCTTTTGCGCTGGCCTGGAAGCCGACGATTCTCTGGGCGATCGCCGTATCGGTACTGGCCGCTGTCGCGATCATGCGTCTGGGCGGGCCCAGCGAGTTTCTCTACTGGCAGTTCTAGGCCGCTGCGAGCTTGCCGGCGGACACGCCGTGCTAGTCGATATTTCGCCGCAGCCAGTGCTCCAGGACGAAGAACCCCCACAGCCGATGCGAATGGTTGTCGCGCCGCGTCGCATGTTCTTGCAGCAGGCGCTCGACGGCCTCGGGTTTAAGCATATCGCGCGCGCGAAATTGCTCGCTGCGCAGCGTTGCCGCGACCTCGAGCCCCAGTGCGCCAGCACCGCGCAGCCAGTTCTTCAGGGGTACGGAGTGACCGAGTTTGTCGCGCCGGTGGTTGATGACGTCGGGCAGGATGCCTTCCATGGCCTCGCGGAACAGGCGCTTGGTTCGCTCAACGCCTTCGAGTTTCAGATGAGCCGGAATGCGGGTGCCGAATTCCACCAATTCGCGATCGAAGAACGGCAGGCGCGCCTCGACAGCGAAAGCGCGTGTGAAGAGCAACCTGGAGAAATAGAATCCTGAGGCGGTCGTATAGTCGGAGTACATCCACCGCGACAGGTTGTCATCGGGACCATCAAAGCCATCAAGCGACTCGCGCACGACCGCGTAGGTGTCGTAGCCGGCGATGCGACCTGCCAGTTGCTCGCTCACGACCTTGCGCAGGTCCTCCTGCGTGAAGTAAGTGCGCCAGCGGAAATGGCCAAGACCGGCATCGAGCCTGGGTGCCGGCAGCAGCCGCTTGGCGACCACCGCCAGATTGCGCTTGTGATCGGAGTCGCGCACCAACCTGGTCGGTGCCACCAGCGCGCGGCGCAGCAGCAAGGGCAGACGGTCATAACCGCGCAGCAGTCTTTGAGCCGCATAGACGGGATGGCTTGCCCAGATCTCGTCGCCCCCGTCGCCGGTCAGCACGTAATCAACCTGCGAACCAGCGGCATGCGCCATGATCCAGGTGCCGACCTCGATGCCGATATCGCTGAACGGCACTTCCATCTGGCCGATCGCATCGAGGATCGTCAACGCCTGCGCTTCGCCGTATTCCACTTCCGTGTGCTGCACGTGCAGTTGCTCAGCGAGGGAGCGCGCGTAGTAGGACTCGTCGAACGAAGTGCCGGAACAACGGAAGCCGAACGAGCGGATCGGCTCCTGGGTATGGCGCCTGGCGAAAGTGATTGCCGAGCTGGAATCCATGCCGCCGGAAAGGAAGGTGCCGGCGCGCCCGCCACCAAGTCGCCGAACGACCGCGGCTTCCAGCCGGTCGCGGAAGCCGGCTCTTATCTCGGCTTCGTCGGTCAGCAGGGGTCCGGCGTAGGAAAGCCTGTACCAGCGCTCGACTAGCAGATGTCCCTGGCCTGGTGTGAATCGCACATGCCCGCCGGCAGGCACGCGCATAACGCCCTCATAGAGCGTGCGCGTACCAGGAATGTAGGCGTAAGTGAGGTATTCAGCGAGCGCCTCGCTGGAAACGATCCGCGGCAGTTTCGCGCTTGCCACGACGTCGCGGGCCCGCGATCCAAATGCGATGCCCTGCCCAACGCGTGCGTAGAACAGCGGCTCGGATCCAAACCGATCGCGAATCAAATGCAACTCGGCGCCGTCGAACCAGACGAGCGCAAACACGCCATCGACGTTCTTCAGGGCCGCCAGGCCACGTGCCCGCAAGGCTGCCAGCAGCGCAACTGCGCGTGAGCCGGACGCGTTTGCGACTGTCGCGGCGAATGCCGCCGCGTCCAGCAAGGGATTTCCGCTGATGAGCAGCCATGAGCGGCTGCTGTCATCAACGGCGGAAAGATCAGTCGCATCCAGGCCGGAAGCGCCCCAGGGGCGCCGAAAGCAACCGGAGAGGCCCTGCTGCGAAACGTAATCCGCGGCAGCCCTTGATGGATCGGTCGTTATACCCGCCGAACCCAAGATCACATCATTGCCCCATCGCGCGACGCCCTGACACGCACGCCACTGGCGACCCGCGTGTACAGCCCGGTCAGGCGCTCGGCAACGGCATCGGCGCCGAAGTCCACCGCGGCACGCCGCGCCTTCTCCGACAGCGCTTCTCGCATCGCGGGGTCTCTGGCGAAAGAGAGCATTGCCTGCGCCAGCGCCTGGGGATTCTTCGCGGGAACTTTGACGCCTGCGCCCCAGCGGTCGACGATGTCCGCCGGCTCGCCGACGTCCGTCACGATGTGCGGCAAACCGAACACCATGCTTTCGACGAGATTCACTGAACTGAAGCGCGGATCTTCGAACGGCGCGACCAATACGTCACTCGCCGCGAAGTACGGCTCATGTCGTTCAGGTGCTTCCATCTCTACCAGCGTCACCGCGCCGCGCAGGCCCTGCGCATCAATCAGCTTTTCGATGCGACTGCGTGCGGCGGCCGGATCGCCCACCCACGGCATGTCCTTATATTTGGCGGGAATCTTGTGATACAGCGTGGGGCGGTAAACGATGTGCAGTGTGGCCGATGGCAGCTGCCGCTTCACTTCCGCGAATGCTTCGATGAGCGCCTCGTTCCCGCGGTCCGGTCCGAGCTTGGTCACCGCAAGGAACGCGAACGCATCCGGACTCCAGCCGAGTTGGGCGCGCGCAGCGGCGCGATCCAGCGTCCGTGCGATTTCGAACTTCTCGTGCGGCACCGCGTGATAGATCACGGCGATCTTGTCCTCGGGAATGAATCGCTGGTCGCGCACGAAGTCGCGGCAATGCGTGGAAGTGGCAATCGCGAAGTTGGCCTTGCTGGCCAACGCTCGATCGATCACCTTGAACAGCGTCGGCTGCGGCCCGTATGTGGGTGTGTCGGTTTCGTGAATGACCGCGGGCAGACCATTCAAGGTCGAGACCATGCGTCCGTACATCCCGGCGCCAAAACAGAACAGGTGCATGACGTCCACGTTGTGCTTGCGCACCAGGTTCCAGACCTTGAGTGGACCGAGGGGATTGAGCTTGTTCAGGCTTAGATTCACCGCGGGGTGATTCTTCTCCTTGAATTCCTTGACCACGGCATCGGATGCGTTGAGGAAATACGGGTACAGGCGCACTCGCGCCGGATCCACGCGTGGCAACACATTCATGTACAGCCTGCCGCCCGAGTGCAGGCTGCCGTCGAAGCAGACATGGTCGATCAACCAGAGAACGTTCAGAGGTCGGGTGGCCATAGCGGTTTTCTATCAGATCCAGCGGGTTATGATTCAAGCGAGGGCGTATTTAAGCATATTCCGGGGTGTCCTCCTGCGTGCCCCACAGCCTCGTGTGCGATGCCTCACATTCTCACGACAGGCTGCCTTCGCGGTGATTGTCGGGGTCTCTTTCGACCTTGCCCAGCAGCACAGGAATCGCCCCCAGCAGGTTGAAGAACATGGGCACCAGTGGCATCAGCAGGGCGAGGGCGAGCGCCTTTGCTGGCAGTGCACCAAATCCCGTAAGGAAATAGACGCTGGCAGCCTGGTCACCACCGTAGCCGGCAACCGAATAGGGCACGAGACCGGACAGCATGATGGAAGGCGTCAGCGTGAGCCATGCGAGCACTGGCAATTGCAGGTGCACCGCGGCGCCGGCGAAGGCAAAGGCTGCGGAACGCGTCAGCAGCGTCAGACAGGCCACACCAAAGACCGGCAGTGCGCGAGTGGCGTAGCGGTCGAACACCAGCAGGTTGCCCATGAAGCGCCGCAGGCCACGACGTATCTTGAAACCCTTGCGGCCGCGCAGCCTGCGCAACAGGCGAAGCGCGAATCCACGCTGATACTTGACTACCAGGTAGACGCTGATCGCGCCGAGCACGGCCGCGCAGAACAGCAGCGCGACAGCGGGCCGCAGGCCGGTCGTGTCTTCCTGCGCAATGCCCAGAAATGGCAAGCAGGCGAGGCCAATCAGACAACCGGCGAACAGGCTGATGGCATTCAGCAGGACGATGGCTGCCGCGTGCGCTCCGAGTGAGCCGCCGATCGCGCGCGCGGCCGACAGTACCCTCAACGCATCTGTACCCGCCGTCGAAGGCACGACCTGGCCCAGGAAAGACGACGACAAGAAGCAGGCGAGCAGTTTGCCGTAAGGCACCCGCGGCGCGAGCCGCATTGCGACGATCAGCTGGCGCCAGTTGAAGGCGCGCAGCAGACCATCCAGCACGATGATGACCAGAGCGAGCAGCAACAGTTCGACGCGTGCATCACGCAGTCGTTCCAGTAGATCCGTGTGGCCGACGCGGTTGATCAGCCAGCCTAGCAAGGCCAGCGCCGCAAGAACTCGCAGGAGCTTGAACGACTTCAAGCAAGACCTAGAAGACCAGCTTCAGGAGCTGCTGGATCTTCCCGACGTATATCGGCCTCGAGTAGTGATCGTCGTACAGACGCCGCGCATTCGCGGAAAGCCGCGCGGCCAGTCCACCGTTTGACAGCGCCTGCACCAGGCCCGCGGCCATCGACTCCGGATTCGGCTCCACGAGGATGCACACGTCGTCGTTCAGGACCTGGGTGTGGGACCAGATGCGTGTCGCGACCAGCGGCTTGCCACTGGCCAGCTGCTCGTAAATCTTCAGCGGCGTGTTGGTTCCATGCTTGCGCGGCGAAACCAGCGCATCGGCGAGTGCCGTAAAGCGCATTGCGGTTTTCTTGTCAACCGTGCCGGTGAAAACGATCGCGCGCTCTGCGCCGGATGCGTTGGCCAGCTTGCGCATTTCCGCAACCTGCGCCGATGTGCCGCCCGCGAGCAACAACATGGCCTGCGGTATGGACTGCAAGGTTATCGAAAATGAGCGAATGAGGATATCGATGCCCTGGTAGGATTCGAAGGTGCCGGTATAGACGATCAACGGGTGCCGCAGCGACTGAATGACTGATTCCTGGTCTGGCCCCTGGCCCTGACGCGCAACGGAGGAACCGGTCACACGGCGCAATTTTACGTCGTCGAACAGGGAGTTCTCGATCAGCAGGTGCCTGGCGGGGTCGACGCCGCATGCCAGCGCATAGTCGCGCAAGTCCGGGCAGATCGTAATCACGGCTTCGGCCTTCAGCAGGCAACTCTCTTCCAGGTAGCGGAACAGCGCGATCATGGTGCGCGACTCGGTGAATGCGAAATTGGTCAGCTGCTGCGGCAGGCTCGAATGCATGTCGTAGACGAGCTTGAAGCGGAAGACGGGCTTCAGGTAACGGCACCAGAATACCGCTTCTTCGTGCGCATGCACGACGCGATAGCGGTGCCGAATCAGCAGGCCGATGGTCCAGATGATCATGAAGAAATCGAGGAACAACTTCTTCCAGGACGGCCCTGCCGGGATCTGGCCGATCCAGTGCATGCCTG
>Ga0209798_10000796_pt1 | contig 19367 bp, 14 predicted proteins | sample DOMMetBare3Fresh_FD_187475 | JGI IMG/M metagenome (GOLD analysis project Ga0209798, IMG submission 187475) | Wetland sediment microbial communities from St. Louis River estuary, USA, under dissolved organic matter induced mercury methylation -... | ecosystem: Environmental > Aquatic >...
GCATTTCAGGCGTCGTCAAAGCTCGCGCCAGTTTACTCGCGAAGGGTGGCGGCGGATCAAGAAAAGCAGCCAGGCTGCGGCTGCGAACTCTCTTGCTGGCGTTAATCACGCTTATTTCTACAGGGAAAGCGGCGCTCACCTCCAGGAAGGAGAACACTTCGCGACAGGCCGCGGCAGGGTTGGCCTTGAAATCGTCATAGAGGATGACCTTCACCTGTTCACGGCCAAAGGCGTCGAAATACCGCTTCACTTGCTCGCCGTATTTGCCGACTTCGCGATAAAAGAGGCCGGCAACCGGATAGGGATTGGCAGGCAACCGCAGCCCGCGCTTTCGCTCTTCCTCCGCAGCGAGGGCTTCACCAAAGTTCTCGATGTCCTCGGAATTGATGTACAAGCGGTGTCCGTGTAGCGAGTAGATCATGTCCACGGGGTTGCGAAGCATGATGATGATGCTGGCCGCGGGGCAGAAATCTTTTATCTCAAGGCTGGCGAGTTTTGAGTAGAGATACCAAACCGAACCCTCACCCACCCTCTTCTCTTTGGCGGCGCCGGCGAACAGGGCCAGGTATTGATCGAGTTCACGCGAGTAATGGGGCGAATACAAATCCGTGCCAAAGAAATGGACTTCCTTGCTCTCCGGTAGAAAAACATCAGGATGCTGCGCCAGGAACTGATACATGGCGGTCGTGCCGCACTTCGGTGCTCCAACAATAAAGAAATCCGGCTTTCTCATTTGCGTTAACAGGAACGGAAGTCTGTTATTCTAAACGAAATGACCAATGGAGTCGTCAACGGACGCGAGCCAACCTCGTCAGCCAGATCCGATTTGGCTGCCCTCGCATTGCTCGCCCTTGCTGTTCGTCTGGCCTGGGTGGCTTTTGGGTCCTGGGAGTCCGGCGACAGTCAGTGGTACATCGCGACGGCGCAAAACCTTGTTACCCGGCACATGTTCAGCGCTGACGGTGTCGGGCCGACGGCCTTCAGGCCACCGCTTTACTCTGCTGTGATAGCTTCGTTGTGGGTGGGAAACTCTGCGCCCATCGGTGGGACCCTGATGCTACAGGCAATCCTGGGGACAGTGACAGTTGCGCTTGTTTATTTGATTGCTCGTTGTCATTTTGATCGCTGGGTGGCCGTAATAGCTGCTACGGGGCTGGCCCTCGCACCGATGACCGGGCGATTTACGGCCGTCGTCTTGACTGAGACTCTCTTCACGTTTCTCTTGACGCTGGGAATATTTTTTTGGGCACGCAGCCAATACCAGTGGACCGGCATCGCTTTTGGTCTGGCAATGTTGACCCGCGTGACTCTGCTTCCGTTTGTGCTGCTGCTGCCACTGCTCACCTTGCTGCGGCCCTGGCGTTCATTCCGGCGCGCCTTTCTCACGATTACCTTGCTGTCATTGGCGGTTGCTTCGGTCTGGATCGCGCGTAACGCGCTCGTCTTTCACCGCTTTATTCCCGTCGCCGCGGCTGGCTCCGGCACCAATCTCTTAGTAGGCTCGCTGGACATCAACGAGGCGGATGACGTCACTCGGCGCAAGGCACTGCTGAAGAGCGTGGACACGGCTGGGTCGACAACCGAAGACGAAACCGAGTTTGATCGGGTCCGGCTGCGGGCAGCGCTCCAGCGCATAAAGGAGCATCCAGGTCACTGGCTGCTGGTGCGAGCCCAGCAATACCCCCGGCTGTTTATTGATAGCGGGAGCTACCTGTTTGGGAATGGTGTCGTCCCTTACCCTGTGGCGGTACACGAAGGTCGGTTAGGGCAGGTGGTCGTAAGAACCGGCTTCATAGCAGGCAATCTTCTGGTTTTCCTGCTGGCCCTGATTGGCGTAGTGACGCAGCGAACGAGGTTTGCTGAACTGAGCCACCTCACGTTATTTCCCTTGTTCCTTGCGCTGGTTTCACTGCCGCTCTGGATAGAACCCCGTTATGGCCTACCGATGATGCCGCTGATAGCGATTCTCAGTGCGGCTGGGACGGAACACTTCCGGCGGTGAGCCTACCTGCGAAAGCCGTCACGACCTCCCTGGGACCGCACGCTTCCAGCGTGCTGCCCCTTGAACCAGGAGATATTGTTTGGAGACGAGTCGGGGCACGCTGGAAGTCGCAGATAGGACTTCACCGCGAGGAGATCTGGTTGGGAAAGAAGACGGCACGCTGGAAGCGTGCGGTCCCAGGAAGCGTGCGGTGCCAGGTCAGGCGCGGCTGAGCCGTTGCTTCCATTTCAGGAAGGGTTGCTCAATGAGGTAAAAGGAAACTGCAGTGATAGCAAAAGACAAGCCCAGAGCAATGATGATTTGGCGAGTTGAAGGCTCCTGTGTTGAACTGAATATGAGACCTCGCACCGGCCAATGCCAAAGATACAGACCGTAAGAGATTCGTCCGATCCAGGTCAGCGGAGGGAATCTCAAGATCCAGGCTGCGAACGTTTCGGCCCACACAACCAATACCAGGAGGCTCAGGGCGATTGCTATCGAAGCGGCCGAGAAAACCCCTCTAAAAATGATCGAATTGCTGCTTTTGATCGTGAACACGAAATAGCCGACCAGTGCTGTACTGACCAAAGCGAGCCCCTTGAATGCGATTGAGGCTAATCGTGATTTGGGTATCAAGTCCCAAGATACGAGACAGCCCGCCAGACAGCCCAGCAGTAAGCCATCAGCCCTCGTATCTGTAGCGTAATAGAGACGATGAAACGAAGCTCCTGACTTCCAAAGCCAGTGCCTGCGCACGACAACCGCTACTATGCCCAATACAATTATCAGGAGTATCCAGCGCCGTCGCACGTTGTTGCGGAGCAACACTGAGAGGATAGGTGGCCATACGATGTAGAATTGCTCTTCAACCGCCAGTGACCAGGTGATGGCCATAATACTGATCGGATAACTGGGCTGAAGCGCGATCACCCAATTGGACACGTACGACAACGTCCATAAAATGCCGGAGTAGATTTCCGCGGCTTTTTCCCGCGTCAGGAAAAGAAAAGCGTAGGTTCCCAGCAACAGTAAATAGACAATCAAGGCAGGGCCAAGTCGTAAGGCGCGACGAAAATAAAACTTCTTCAGGCTAATCGAACCTGTCCGACTCCATTCCTGCAATAACAGCGAGGTGATCAGGAACCCGCTCAAAACAAAGAAGACTTCGACACCGAAATAACCGCCTGGCACCAGCCTGGGCGTGAAATGCAAACCCAGAACGAAGAGGATTGAGAGGCCGCGGATTCCATCCAGCTCCGGCCTGTAACCGAGCCGAAAGGTTTGGGTTTCGTTGTCAGATGATTGCGACTGAGGCCGGGGCACGTCGAAGGCTACAGCAGGAGGGCAAGGACTGTAAATATCTATCTGCGCTTTCTGCGCAAAGATTTCTCTCAATGAAGAAATTAACAGCAGGACCAGCGGAAATGTGGCCAAAGGTCCGCTTTACTCCCAGCGGAGCAAACCGCTAGAGTGGGCGGCGTAGTTCGCGAGAACAGTGCCCGGAGGAACGAAATGCCACATACAGACTTCGTCAAAACAGAATCGCGGAGGAGGCGCCAGCTAATGAACGGGATGCTTCGATTACTGCTCCTCGGCGTCCTGGGTTCCGCTTTGATCTCCTGCGCCAACCGCGGCTCAGACAATGCTCCCAAAGCCGGCGCCACGCCGCCTTCTTCGCTGGCTCCGAATGCACCGGTCGAACCGATGGTTCCGCGTAAAGTATTCAACACTGGTGAAGCGGTGCCCGCCGGTTATCTTGGATACAAGGTGCTGCGCTCGTGGTTTAGCGACCACCTGTCCCAGAAGGATGGGAAACAACCCGCTTCGGGAAATTATCTGAACATCGAACTTGCCATCGTCAATACGGACAAGAAGGAACGAGAGTTGGCGCCCATGAAGCTGATCGATGAGACCGGCAGGGAATATGCGTTGAGCGGGAAGTCGGCGACGATCGAGAATGATGTGGCAAAGGTCGGCAAGGTCGGTTCCAATCAAAGCAAGCGCGCGGTGGCGCTATTTGAAGCTCCCCAGGGACACCAGTACAAATTGAAAATACAGGGGTTCTCAGCATCCGATGAGGTCGAAATCAACCTCTCACCCGAGTCCACAGCTGCTTCACGCTAACCTGCCATTAAGCCCCTCAACGGGCCAGGTTTACCCAGCCGGCCCATGGCAGCGTACCCACCCTCCGAAATGCGAAAGGCGGAAACAGGTCTTCGCCTGTCTCCGCCTTATCGATTGAATCGCGCGGCAGTAGATGTACGCTTGTCTACATGCAGGGTGAGCCCGCGGACTCCCAAATCTGGATAGTACCCAGGTCAGCAAATTCAGTAGCCACGCTGCGGAAAATCGTAGCTTCAATCCAGTACATGTTAGTGGCGAAGTTAAAATCTATAGCCGGGGTATCGGTGGTAGTCTTGAAAGCAGTGCCGCCGCCCTTGCCATTACTGTCAAACGTATAGATGACCGTGTTGCCGCCGCTGGCGATACTGCTGGTGCGAATTTCGTAGGTCACTCGGGCAGTACTTCCGGCGTTATCCGAGTTGCGGAAGCGTGTGCGAATGGTTGAAGAGGTGGCCGGGCAGAGTGAACCGACCCCTTCGACAGCGGTGATGTTGTAGCGGATGTGGACAGCGCCCGTTTGGCCAGTTCCCAAACTTGCACCAAAACTGTTGTAGCGCACGAGGGCCGCACTGTCTTCATCATGCTGGCCAGTCGAAGCTGCTGAAGTCCATGGTCTGACCGCTACGAGGCCTGCGGGAGCCGAAGTTGCACTGGGCAAAACCTCTGAGCCCTTTTGTTCAACCTGGGCCTTGGATAGATCGCCATCGTCCGCCACTGGGCGTTGGGCGTTGGCGACAGCGCCTCCAAGCAATAAAAACACGGCGATTGACGCCAAAAGATTAATGCTGTTAGAACGACGATTCTGTCTCATAACCTCTAGTCCTCCGTATCTCGGTGAAACCATTTGTTCAGGCGTAGCGCCGTATGACACTCTTGCAGGGATGCTCACCTGCGCCTGGAAAATTTATGGGCAGGCCGCGCCGGCGGATTCCCAAATTTGAATTGAGCCGAGGTCAACAAACTCTGTGGCTACGCTGCGGAAAATCGTCGCATCAATCCAATAGACGTTTTGCGCAAAGTCAAAATCGAGGGCTGGCATGGCCGTAGCAGTGGTAAACGCCGAACCGGCGCTGATGCCGTTGCTGTCGAAGGTATAAAGCGTAGTGCTCCCACCCGATAGCACGTTCGTTCTCTTGAGTTCATACCGGACTCTGGATGTGTTGCCGTTGTTGTCTGAATTGCGGAAGCGTGTCTTTATGGTGGAAGTGCTTGCCGGGCAGAACTGATTCATACCATCCACCGCGGTAATGTTATAGCGAATGCGAGCGGTACCGGTGGCGCCTGGTTGCAAAGTAACCGCAAAGTTCTTGAATTGAGCAATGGCCAAACTATCGTCGTCAATTGTTCCGGTTGCACCCGCCGCAGTCCAGGAACGATTTGCCTGGGCTTGCGCTGTCGGCGTGAAGCTTCCTGCGGCTCCGACAATTAATACAAGCGCAGCCATGACATAGACCGTTGACTTAAGGTAGTTCCGTTTTTTTACCATTTTTGAGAAACCTCCGCCTGATTGAACTCGTTGGCCAGTTCCCGATTTGTGTTCAAAATGCTTTATTTTGTAACCAGTAAACTGCGACCGAGTGTTTTCTTTAAATTTAAGTGGCAAGAGAAGCAGAGAAAACCTACATCTATTAACTTCAAATGTCAAAGAAATTCTTGCTGAAACTCTAATTTCACAACCCTAAATGCCGGAGCCTGAAGTAACCTTTGCAGGCGGTTCAGGCTCGCTCGCCTGGGCAGGGCTGGCGGTTACAAATCAATCCACCGACGCCGGGCCAGAGGCCCGGCTCTTCAGAATTTTCACTGTGTGATATGAAAGAAAAACAAAGGTTATAACACTCGCGCAGCTGGTCGCCAGCGCTATTCCGGGAACTCCCATCATTCTGATGAATAAGACATCGAGTGTAATGTTCACAACGAGGCTGATTGCGGCTGCCCACATGGTGATCTGACTCGCCAGGAAAGACGAAAGCAGCCGGCTTATCAAAACGTTTCCGAGGTAGAAAGGGATTTGCAGTGCGTAAAGGGCCTGAATCTGCGAAACAAGATATGTGTCTTTGGCACGAAATGAACCTCGCTGAAAGACAGCCTGCACGATGGGGACCGAAAGAAAGAAAATCAGCAGTACCACCGGGACACTGGCTGCGAACATAAGCAGAAGATAACGCTTCAGTGTGTGGCGGACGCCCTGCCAATCGCGGTTTGCGATCATCTTCGAATAATAAGGAGTGATTGCCGAGCCAATCGCCGCTCCGAAAATGGTCAGCAGCGTTATGACTACGCGGTCACCATAGTTCAAAGCGGCAACGCTGCCCGCAGGCAAGGTGGCGGCCAGTGAGCGATCGACCACGAGAGAACCACTGCGCAAAATGCTCGCTCCCACCCGTGGACCGAATTGCTCAGCGACGAGGCGCAGGTCTGAATTTAAGCCGTGCCACCGCGGCCTGAGGGAAATTCCTCGTAAACGCAAAGCCATCCCCAGCAGAATCATCTCGAGGCCCGCGCCGAGGATCATCCCAATCGGAAGGGCGACGATCGAGTAACGGACGACAAACAAGAGGACAAAGACCGTGACCGAGGGGGTGATAATCGGCGCCAGGGCCACCAGGGCGAAACGCTCACCTGCGTTCAATACAGCGCCCCAGATATTGGCGATGCCGCTCAGAACAATCAACGGCGAGATAATCAGCAGTAGTTGAAAAGTAAGATCCAGCTTGCGCTGATTAAATCCCGAGGCAATCCACGGCAAATAGAACTTTGCGCTGGCAATGATGAGCAGAGTGATCGCTCCCAATAACAGTAATCCCCAGACTGTTATTCCTGAAAGCAGACGCTGGGCTGCTTCTTTGCCCTCTCTTTCCCTGACTGAGATGTAGGTGGGTATCAGTGCAATAGAAAGGGAGTTGGAGATCACATTGATCGCCATCAGGGGAATCAGCACGGCCATCAGGAAGGCTTCAATGGTAGCGCCTGTACCAAACCTTCGAGCGACCAGGAGTTCCTTCGCCACTGCGGCCAGTTTGGCAACAGATGTCAAGACTGCGATTAGAGTGGCAGCACGAAAAACCTGGCGATTAGTGGAACCAGTCGTCAGTCTTTCCCAGAGGGTGAACAGTCTCGAAAATTTCTTTGTCGTTGGTCGCACGAAGATCGCTATATGATTTTCGATTGCTGGCTTTCAGAGAGGTGGCGGGTTCCCTGCGGGGCCCTGTGGCACACACGGGATCGCGCGGCCGGTCAGACTGGCTGCAGGAAGCCATTCACCACCAAATATTCGAGAACAATTTCAGCATTCTCAGCCGGCAGGGGCCCGACTGTAAGCAACTTGATCTCCGGACGTTGGGGCGGTTCGTAAGGATCGTCGACACCGGTGAAATTCTTAATCTCACCCCGTCGGGCTTTGGCATACATTCCCTTGGTATCTCGCTTTTCACACTCCTCAATCGGTGTATCAACGAACACTTCAATGAACCGATCCGCGCCCACCATGTTGCGGACATCGTTACGAGTTGAGCGATAGGGGCTGACTGCTGCACAAATAACGGTCCCTCCGTGTCTGACAATCTCAGCTGCGACGAATCCGATACGACGAATGTTCAGATCGCGATCTTCTTTGCTGAAGCCCAGTCCTTGCGACAAGTGTGTGCGCACCACATCGCCATCCAGGACAGTGACCTGCCGGCCACGTTCCTGCAAGAGGACCGTCAGGATATCCGCAGTCGTCGACTTGCCGGCGCCACTGAGACCTGTGAACCAGATACAGACCCCCTGCTTATGCCTGGGAGGGTAGGTTTCGGCCAGAATCTTCGCCACCTCCGGCCGCGTAAACCACGACGGCAATGGTTTGCCGCTTTGCAGGTAATCCTCACGCACCTGAGTTCCGGAGAGCGAAGCGGTCAGCGTGTTCTCGGAAATGCGAGATACCTCTTCGTAACGATCTTCGTCGGGCAAATAAACAAATTCGTTAAAGGGCAGGATGTTCATCCCAATTTCCGCACTGAATTGCTGGACCAACTCCTGCGCCTCGTAGGGTCCATAGAACGGCCGGCCGTTAGAGTCGACGCCGGGACTGGCATGGTCGCGCCCGACAATCATGTAATTGGCGCCGTAGTTGCGTCGAATAATTGAATGCCACAGAGCTTCGCGCGGACCGGCCAGGCGCATAGCCAGCGGCAGCAGCGAAAGCAAAATGCGATCAGCAGCGTAGTAGTTACTTGCCAAAGTTTTATAAGAACGCACGCGCGTGTAGTGATCGACGTCGCCCGGCTTTGTAAGGCCGACAACCGGGTGCAACAACAACACGCCGTCGACCTGCTCCGCAGCTCGCTTGGTAATCTCTTCGTGGGCTCGATGCAATGGATTACGAGTTTGAAAGGCGACCACATTGCCCCGGCCAAGTTGGGCGAGGCGCGCGCGCGTGTCGCTGGGCGTCAGACGCAGTTCCCGAAAATCGTAGCGGCGCGGCAGCGCCAGCATCCGCACAGGTCCTGAAATGTTCAGATCTCCCCAGCGATTCATTTCGGCGACCAGCGGGTGCCGTACGTCCTCAGTTCCAAAAACGTGCCGGGCAAGCCTGGAACGGTCCCAACCATAAATTTCTGTGACGGTCATCGTTCCCAGCAGTTCGTTTTGAGAATCCCTGAGAGCTACTTCCTGGTCCAGGCGAACGCCCGAGCCGGCTGCGACTGGCAGCGTTACGGGTATGGACCAGATGCGACCGGTAGCAAGGCGCATTTCCTCGAGGACCCCCTCATAGTCAGCGCTTCCCATGAACGAGTTAAGCGGTGAAAAAGCCCCTGTTGCCAGAAGTTCCAAATCACAAACAGCCCGCTCGGATAATTGGATTGCGGGCAAGCGGTTGGCACGGATCCTTAGTTCCTGAACTTCGGCTTCGGGAACCATTAGGTTGACGAGATTGCCGCCATAAGGAGTGATTAAGGGCGTGATAGACACCTGATTACTGATAGCCAATGAGTTAATTGATCCTCTTAACGGTTTTAAGTGGCGGCCGTTCGGCGCGAAAGACTTGCGAAGCGAGTCAGCCAGTAGAGCAAAAATGTTAGCACAGATCATCCTGAGTGCCTCACGAAGTGGCACAGATGTTGGTCCTGGCTGACCTCTTGGGAGCGCGCCCCACTCCCAAAAATCTGGAGAGGCCAGGGCTTTGAAGGACTCTCAGAGGTCACTGAGGGTGGTCCATACGGTTCGAAACCGGCCCGGCGAATGTGTGAAGCCATAAAAAGACCGCAACCACTCAACCGCAGAACTCCAAAGCGCCTGTTTGGACGGTACCTAATAGTCCGCTAATATAAGCGGCTTGCAGTTTTCAGCATGTCACAGGTTGATTTTCAGCTCTTCAGGATAGAAATTCAGTGTGCGGAATAGCGGGAATAGTCCGTAGCGACGGGCGCGATGTTGACCAGGAACTGGTGCGCAGGATGTCCGGTGCAATCCGGCACCGCGGTCCGGATGAAGATGGATTCTACTTCAAGGGTCCCGCCGGTCTGGGGATGCGGCGCCTTTCCATTATTGACCTCAAGGGCGGCCAGCAACCAATCCACAATCAGGATCGAACTGCGTGGATTGTTTTTAACGGGGAGATTTATAACTATCGCGAGCTGCGCGAGCAGCTGGAAAAGCTTGGACACACTTTCTATACGCACAGCGATACGGAAGCGATTATTCATGCCTACGACCGCTACGGCAGCGATTGTCCGAAGCACTTGCGCGGCATGTTTGCATTTGCGATTTGGGACGAGCGAACCCAGGAGTTGTTCATCGCGCGCGATCGCGTCGGCAAGAAGCCACTCTTGTATGCACAGGTAAACGGCGCGTTTGTTTTCGGCTCTGAATTCAGTGCATTACTGCAGCACCCTGGTGTCAGCCGCGAGGTCGAACCTGAGGCCATCCACCATTACCTCTCATTCATGTGCGTGCCGGCGCCGCTGACGGCGTACCGAGCCATTCGCAAGCTGGAGCCAGGACACAGCCTGCGTTGGAAACAGGGTGAGATAGAGATCGCGCGTTACTGGCAGCCGGATTTTTCTCAGAAACTGAAAATCGGTGAAGAGGAAGCGGGTGAAAGGGCCATCGAGATTCTGCGCGATGCCGTTAAGGTGCGGCTGATGTCGGAGGTACCGCTGGGCGCGTTTCTCTCAGGCGGAATCGATTCGAGCGCCGTCGTTGCCTTAATGAGCGAAGAATCAAGTGAGCCGGTTAAGACCTTTTCGATTGGCTTTGAAGAGCAGGATTTCAGCGAACTGCATCACGCCCGGCGCGTTGCCGAACATGTGGGCGCCGAACATCATGAGTTCATTGTGCGTCCTGACGCTTTGGAGGTCCTGCCGCTGCTGGTGGAGCATTACGGTGAGCCCTATGCCGATTCCTCGGCGATTCCTACGTACTATGTGGCGCGCGAAACACGAAAGCATGTGACGGTGGCCCTTAATGGCGACGGCGGCGACGAGTGTTTTGCCGGTTATGAACGTTACGCGGCCATGCAGCTTGCAGAACGGTATCACCGTTTGCCCGGTTTGCTCAGGTCCGGAGTGATCGATCAAGCCATCGGGATGTTGCCCACGTCAGAAACCCATCGCAGCCGCCTGCGAGATGCCAAGCGGTTCATTCAGGCGGCGTCCCTGCCCAAAGTCGATCGTTATATGCGCTGGATCAGCGTTTTCGATTCCGCCGCGAAGAGCGAAATTTACTCGGATAAGTTTCGGCAGCAGACCGCTTTGACAAATTCGTCTGCTTTGCTCGAGCCGTGGTTCGCCCTGGCCAACGGTGCGGGAGTTGTGGATGCCGCTTTGCTTGCGGACACCATGACTTATCTGCCCAATGATTTGCTGGTAAAAGTGGACATAGCCACGATGGCTGTTTCGCTTGAGGCTCGCTCGCCATTTCTGGATCACAAGGTAATCGAGTTCGCCGCGAGTTTGCCTGAGAAACTGAAACTGCACGGGCTTACTACCAAGTATTTGTTGAAGCGAGTCCTGCGCCAGTTATTGCCTGCGGAAAATCTAGGACGGCGCAAGATGGGTTTTGGCGTGCCTATCGGTCATTGGTTCCGGGGCAAGTTGGAGCCTTTCATGCGCGAAACGATTCTGTCAGAACGGGCGCTCAAGCGCGGTTACTTCAAACCCGAAGTGGTCCAAAAACTCGTGGAGTCGCACGTACGCGGCGAGCGCGATCACTCGCATCGGCTTTGGACACTCTTGATGTTGGAATTGTGGTTACAAAGGTTTATTGATTAGGTGCGTTAGTCAGTTGTCAGTGGTCAGTTGTTAAGCGGCTTGCACGAGTGCTCCTAATGGTTTGCTCCCACCGCTGACAACCCCTAACTCCTGGAAACTGACCACTGACCACTGACCACTGACCACTGATAATTGACTACTGACTGGAGGCTTAATGAAAGGCGTCGTACTTGCTGGAGGGTTAGGGTCACGTTTGCGACCATTGACCGCCGTGACTAACAAACATCTGCTGCCCGTCTATAACCAGCCGATGATCTATTATCCGATTCAAGCCCTGGTTAATGCCGGAATCACGGACATCATGATCGTCACCGGCGGGAACTCGGCTGGAGACTTTTTGAAACTGTTGGGAAATGGAAAGGCGTTCGGCCTCAAGCACCTCAACTACACTTACCAGGAGGGTGAGGGCGGCATCGCCGAGGCGCTGTCGCTGGTCGAGCACTTCACCGCCGGTGATTCAGTTTGTGTGATCCTCGGCGATAATATCGTCGAAGGCAACATCCGCGCTGCGGTCGAAGCTTATCGAGAAAAATCGATTGGCGCCCGCATCATGTTGAAGAAAGTACCGGATCCGCAGCGTTTTGGCGTACCCGTGCTCGACGGCCAGCGCGTTGTGCGGATTGAAGAAAAGCCGGCGAACCCAAAATCAGAGTATGCAGTGATTGGGATCTACATGTATGACCGTGAAGTCTATGACATCATCCGCACGCTGCGTCCCTCCGGACGCGGTGAGCTGGAAATAACCGACGTCAACAATGCGTATATCGAACGCGACGCAATGACCTGGGACGAGCTGGAAGGCTGGTGGACTGATGCCGGTACCTTTGAGAGTTTGTTGCTGGCATCGAATCTGGTGGCGAGGACGGGAGCCAATAATCAGGAGTTGAAGAGTGAATCCGGAATCAGCAAGGCAGTTTGAACGATTTAAAGAGGACGTGATCGATGGAGTCGTTATCAGGGACCTGCGCAGGTTCGACGATGACCGGGGCTGGCTAACAGAATTGTTCCGGCACGATGAGCTGGTGGCTGAATTTTACCCCACCATGGCTTATATATCAGCAACCAAACCCGGCGTAACGCGCGGTCCGCACGAACATGTCGATCAAGCGGACCTGTTTTGTTTTATCGGCCCGTCAAATTTCAAGCTCTGTATGTGGGATAACCGCCCGCATTCCGCGACCTTTAATCACGTGATGACACTTGTGGTTGGCGCTGACAATCCGAAATCGGTGCTCGTGCCAAAGGGGATTGTGCACGCTTACCGGAATGTTGGTAACGAGCAGGGGATAGTCATTAACTGCCCCAATCGTCTGTATGCCGGCGAGGGCAAACGGGAACCAGTCGACGAGATTCGTCATGAGGATGATCCGAATACTATTTACCGGTTGGATTAAGGTCTTTGGTCTTTGGTCTTGGACCGTTGGTCTTGGGGACCCAGGTCCTGGGTTTTGGATCTTTGGCCCCTGTTGTACCCGGACGTTTATGCTGGTCAGGAGTCCAGGATCGAGACAATAAAATCCAAAGACCAAAGACCAAAGACCCAAGATCTAAGTCCCAAAACCACTTTCTCGATCAATGAAAATCGTCCGCATCATTGCCCGTCTGAACGTTGGCGGCCCTGCCAAGCATGTCGTATGGTTGACGGCGGGCTTGCAGAGTTCTGAATACGAGTCGGTCCTGGTAGCCGGTGTCGTGCCTCCAGGCGAAGAAGACATGAGTTACTTCGCTGCCGAGATGGGTGTCGTGCCGGTTTACATGCAACAGATGAGCCGCGAAGTCGCCATTAAGGACGCACTGACGGTTTGGAAGTTGTACCGCTTGTTTCGGCGTGAGCGACCTGACATCGTTCACACCCACACCGCGAAAGCGGGCACGGTGGGCCGGGTGGCGGGTTTGCTGTATCGCTGGTTAACTCCCGCAGCCTTGCTGGGCCGGCCGCGCTCATGCCGCTTTGTCCACACTTATCATGGACACATTTTTCATAGTTACTACGGGGCGCTGAAGACGCGTTTTTTCGTGACCATCGAGCGAACTCTGGCGCGCCTGGGAACCGATCGCATCATTGTCATCAGCGAACAGCAGCGCCGCGAAATAAATGAAGAGTTTTGCGTCGGGCGGGCCAATCAATTTGCAGTTGTGCCGTTGGGACTGGACACGGAACTATTTGTCCACGGGCGCGAGCGCCGCCTGCGGTTTCGAGATGAACTGAATATCGGGCCAGACGAAATTCTCGTCGGCATTGTGGGACGGCTAACTGAGATTAAAAACCACGAACTCTTCTTGCGGAGTGTGGCTCTCTTCAAGCGGGGACTCGCAGAGCGAAAGAATTCGGCGCCCGCCGATAAAGGTGGCGCTCCGGATCGCACCGTCTTACCCACACCTCGTAAGGTTCGCTTCGTGGTCATCGGTGATGGCCACTTGCGCGCGACTCTCGAAGAATTGGCCCGATCTTTGGATCTGAGCCATGACGTGATCTTTGCCGGCACGCGCAGGGATCCGGAGTTCTTTTATCCTGCGCTCGATGTGTTGGCCCTGACATCGCGCAACGAGGGAACTCCCTTGACAGTTATCGAAGCCATGCTGAGCGCGCGGCCAGTGATCGCAACCTCAGTCGGCGGTGTGGTCGATCTGCTTGGCAAAACCGTGAGGGCCGAGCCGGACTACGCGGTCTGCGAACGTGGCCTTAGTATTTCTCCCGGCAATGCCGCGGGTTTTGCCGCCGGCTTGGCGCATCTGATTGAAAACGAGGAGTTGCGCGCGCGCTTAGGAGAAAGCGGCCGCCGCTTTGCCATGCAGAATTTTGGGCGCGAGCGACTGCTAAAGGACATTTCAGATTTATACCAGCAACTGGTGCCGCCCCAGGCTGCCCCGGCTGGCGCCCCGGTCCGGCAGACTTCAGTCTTTCCCTGAAAAACTGCAGTCCTAAGATTGGGCGAGGAGAATCATGGATTGGGGATCTGTGCTAAATTGCGGCGACAAATCGAGGTTATCGCACGCTAAGTTCAAATACTCTTAAAGGAGCTAAACATTTTGCGCGTATTGATCACTGGAGGAGCAGGGTTCATTGGCTCGCACCTGGCCGATGCTTATTTGCAGCGAGGCGATGAGGTTTTCGTTCTCGACGATCTGTCGACAGGCAGTATTCGAAACATAGAACATCTAAAAGAGCACCCGCGATTTCATTACACTATCGATGCGGTCCAGAATCAGCCGCTTACGGCTGAGCTCATTGATCAGTGTGACGTAATCGTTCACCTGGCTGCCGCGGTAGGCGTTAAGCTGATTGTCGAGAGCCCGGTTCGGACCATTGAAACCAACGTGCACGGCACCGAGGTCGTGCTTTCGTTGGCCAACAAGAAAAAGAAGAAGGTGCTGATTGCTTCGACTTCGGAAGTCTATGGCCTTAGCACTGAAGTGCCGTTTCGCGAAGACGGAAATCTCGTCATGGGGGCGACCACCAAAGGCCGCTGGAGTTACGCGTGTTCCAAGGCCATTGACGAATTCCTCGCGCTTGCCTATTGGCGAGAGCGAAAGCTGCCGGCAGTGGTTGTTCGCCTCTTCAACACCGTGGGCCCGCGCCAAACCGGGCAGTACGGCATGGTGATTCCGAACTTTGTCCGGCAGGCCCTGGCGGGGCGCCCCATCACGGTGTACGGCGACGGCAAGCAGACCCGCTGTTTCGGATATGTGGGCGATGTGGTCGGCGCGCTGATCAAGCTGGTAGATCACGACAAGGCGGTCGGCGAAGTCTTCAACATCGGCTCTGATGAAGAAATCAGTATTGTGGGTCTCGCTACCCGAGTGAAAGAATTGACACAGTCGGATTCTGAAATCGTTTATGTGCCATACAGCGAAGCCTATGAGGAAGGATTTGAGGATATGCCGCGCCGGATTCCGGATATCTCTAAGGTCAATGCGCTGGTTGGTTTTCAACCGGAGATGAAACTTGATGGCATCCTGCGCACTGTTATCGACTATCAGAGTGGCCGCCCTTCGAGTGTTAACGACTGACAGGTGGAGCGCGGCGACCGAGTAAAAGCGGCGACGGCGCTTTGGTTGGGTTAGGAGAAGATCCAACGCGGCTTGCGCTGCGCTCAACACCGCACTCCAATATTGATGCTTTTCACTCCTCTGCAAATAGCAACTGTTGCCGCTTCATTTTTCCTGGCCCTGGTGCTAACCCTGCTGGTGCGCGCTTTCGCACACCGGGGAGGCCTGGTGGCTCAGCCCAAGATTGATCGCTGGCATAAGAAACCGACGGCCATGCTGGGTGGAGTAGCGATCTGGGCGACGGTCGTCATTTGCTACCTCGTACTCAGTTACTTTCGCATCATCCCTGAGTCGCCTTACACGCGGACCATCATCAACGCCAGCACTTTCCTCTTCCTGGTTGGCCTCGTCGATGATCTTGTTCATACCAAGCCTTATCAAAAACTCATCGGTCAGATCATGGGAGCGGCCTTTGTGATTTATTACGGGCTGACCCTGCCCTGGACCAGATCTGTTTCAGTGAACATGGCGATCACCATCTTCTGGCTGATCGGTATCACCAATGCAATCAATTTGCTGGATAACATGGATGGTCTGGCCGCGGGCATAACCGCCATCGGTTCCGGTTTTCTGACACTGAGCTTCGTCGTCAGCGGGCAACCGGTCGAGGCCATGATGATGGCGCTCTTCGCTGGTGCGCTGTTGGGATTCCTGGTCTTCAACTCCTATCCGGCTTCTATTTTCATGGGGGACTGTGGCTCGCTGTTCATTGGATTTTTTTTAGCGAGCTTTGCTCTCGTGAATGTGTCAGGCGGCCGTTCCAGGAGTTTCCTGCCCGTGCTCGTGGTGCCGATTCTGGTCCTGTTTATTCCCATCTTTGACACGACCTTTGTAACCATCCTGCGCAAATTGTCAGGTCGTTCGGTGGCGCAAGGCGGGCGGGACCACACCTCGCACCGGCTGGTGGCGCTGGGGATGTCTGAGCGCCGCGCCGTCTGGATGCTTTACGGCTTTGCCGCGCTGGCGGGCGTTCTTGCGCTGCTGGTGCGCGAAATGAAACTCGACATGAGCCTGGCGGCGATTGCCGGATTCACAATTCTGCTGACGTTGCTGGGGGTTTATCTGGCTGGCGTAAAAGTTTACGACGAGAGCGAAACAGAACTGGCCCTCAAGAGTCAGCCCTTGCACGCCTTTCTGGTGGATGTATCCTACAAACGCCGCGTCTTCGAGGTGTTGCTCGATGTGGTGCTGATTATTCTGGCCTACTGGAGCGCTTACGCGGTGAAGTTTGGGGCCTTCTCGGAAAGCGCGGCCTGGAAGCTTTTCCTGCGCACGGTGCCGGTGCTGGTTTTTATCAAGATGGCCACTTTTCTGGCCTTTGGCGTCTATCGCGGCATTTGGCGTTACACCAGCGTGGACGATCTGATTACTTTCGCAAAAGCGGTAGCGGTCAGCTCGATCGTGACAACGCTGGTGATTCTATTTGCTTTTCGTTTTCAAGGTTATTCGAGAACCGTCTTTGTGTTGGACGGGTTGTTCATGCTTATGTTGCTTGCCGGTAGCCGGCTGGCCTTTCGGCTGTTCCGAAAAGTATTACCAGTGGCCCAGGACGGCACGGGACGGCGCGTGCTCATTTACGGCGCCGGCGATGGAGGGGAGTTGTTTCTACGCGAACTCAGAAACAACCGCCACTGGAAATACTCGCCAGTTGGCTTTTTAGACGACGATCCATCCAAAGCCAGAAAAGTAATCCACGGGCTAAAGGTGTTGGGCGGCAGCAACGACCTGGTCCCCGTTTGTCGCGAACAGAAGATCGACGAGGTGCTGATCTCAAGTTCCAATATGTCTGCGGACCGCATTGAGGAACTTTTGAAAGCGTGCCGCACCGAAGATATTGTCCTGAAACAAATGCGCGTCAAGATAGAGGAATTGACGGACGGCATCGATCTTTAAATGAGAAGTATTCAGTCAACGGACTCTATCAATAGCTTAAATGACTGATCAGCTCTTACACCTCAGCCTGCGCGGACCCCTCCGCCGGTCGTTGACGATCCTGCCCCTGCTCGTGGTGTTGCTGGGAGCCTGGTTCTCGGTGCGTTGGTTTGTTGGCAACACGATTGCTGACAATCTCAGCTCCGACGATCGCGCGCTGGAAAATTCGCGCCTGGCGGTTCGCCTGGCACCCGACGATCCGTTGACTCATTGGACACTGGCAGAGGGCGAGCAACGCAACCTGCCACTGGAACAGTCGGGTATTGCCCTTGCCGGATATGAACAGGCGGTGAAGCTGGCGCCCAATGACTATCGATTTTGGCTGGCGCTGGGACGGGCGCTGGAGCAATCAGGAGACAGTCAAAAGGCCGAGCGGGCCATGCGCCGCGCGGTTGAGCTCGCGCCTGCTTATTCTTATCCGCGCTGGTATCTGGGCAACCTGTTATTGCGCAGCGGTAAAGAGACGGAGGCCTTCGCTGAGTTGCGGCGTGCCGGGGAAGCCGATCCCAATCTTCGTCCACAGGTTTTTTCTCTGGTTTGGGAAGTGTTCGGCAAGGATTCAGCCGCGCTGCCCGCAGCAATCGGGCCGTCCCCGGAAGCGCGGGCCGAGTTCGCAAAGTACCTCGTCGATAGAAAACAGATCGATGCGGGTCTGCAGCTCTGGCGCCAATTGACTGTCGCTGAAAAGCAGGCGAATCGCGCCGCCGGTGAGGCAATGATCAGGACTATGATCGAGGCGCAGCGGTTCGCTCAGGCCCTCGAGCTGTGGAACGATCTCGCTGCCAGCGACGCCAGCCGGGGCAGCTTGGGCCAGATACTGGATGGCGGCGTGGAGCAGGAGATAAACACCGAAGGTGCGGGGGTGTTCGGGTGGCAGATCAAGTCAGGACCGCAAGCGCAGGTCGCTTCCGATCAGACCAGTGCGCATGGCGGCAAACGTAGTTTACGACTGACATTCAAGGCCCGTTCAGCCATTGGTCCCAGCGCTTCTCAACTGGTGATCGTCGAGCCGAACACCCAGTATGATTTCGACGCCTATGTCAAGACGAACAAGCTGGAGAGTGCGGGCTTGCCGGTAGTGGAAATTCTGGATGCCGCGAACGGGTCCCTGCTGGCGAGTTCCGAACCTGCGCCTGGTGGCACAAATGATTGGCAACGACTTGCCCTAGCCTTTAAGACCGGCGCCAAAACCGAGGCCATCATAATTCGCATCAATCGCGCCTCCTGTGGCGATCTTCCTGTCTGTCCTATTTTTGGTACCGCCTGGTATGACGACTTCAATCTCAGACGCCGAAGCTAGGTCGCTGGCCCTGAAGGAAAGTGCCACCCTGGTGCAAGCGCCGCCGCCGGCCGCGGGGACCGCTGCGCTGCGCCTCGTTCCGCACACCATTTACAGCCGCTTCCTCTTTCTCGCTATTTGCGTGGCAATCGTGATGTCTGCGCTGGCCTATGGGACAGTTCACTACTGGTCGATGGCGGTTCTCGATCTCTGCGGTGCGCTCCTTATCCTTCTTTGGCTGGCCGATGGTTGGCGCCTGGGCACGCTGCGCCTGAGCAAGAATGTTTTGCAGCTGCCCTTACTGGGCATGGTCGGATTGGGATTGTTCCAACTGTTACCTTTACGAGACGCGAATACCGCCGGCGTACTAAGTACGTCCGCCGTCAGAACCCTATCGCTCGATCCTTACTCGACCCGTCTGGTAATTGTCCAGGTTGCGACTTTATTTATCTTCTTTGCCGCCGCGCTGGTATTCATCGATACGCCCCACCGCCTGCGAATAATCGTCCGGACGATAGCGATATTTGGTTTCGTGCTGGCCATCTTTGGCATGACCCAATCATTTACCAGCCCGAACAAGGTTTATTGGATGCGCGAGCTTGCCCAAAGCACGGCCTTTGGTCCTTTCATCAACCGGCATCACTTTGCCGGGTACATGGAACTGGCCCTGGCGATCCCGCTGGGGTTGTTATTTTCGGGTGCAATCGAAGGCGAAAAGAAGCTGCTCTATATCTTTGCCGTCGGCATGATG
>Ga0209798_10000797_pt1 | contig 19351 bp, 19 predicted proteins | sample DOMMetBare3Fresh_FD_187475 | JGI IMG/M metagenome (GOLD analysis project Ga0209798, IMG submission 187475) | Wetland sediment microbial communities from St. Louis River estuary, USA, under dissolved organic matter induced mercury methylation -... | ecosystem: Environmental > Aquatic >...
GTCACCTCGACCTCGGGAATGCGCTTGAGCGCATCAAGATGCTTCTGGCCGAACGCGCCCTGCCCGGCAACGCAAATCTTCATCGTCCACCTCTGCGAATGTCCACAGCTCGGCGCGCGGCTGCGCGCTTGACCTTGCCCGCCGCCGGCCGCTTGCCGGCCGCGCGTTTACGGTTCTCCAGGATGATGTGCCCGACCGCGGTGTTGGACGCCGGCACGGTATAGAAGCGGTAGACCTCGTCCACCTTGTCGTCGAGCGCGCCGCGCATGATCAGCCACATCACCATCTCGATGCCCTCGGCACCGGCCTCGCGCATGTATTCGAGGTGCGGGATGCGCGTGAGCTTCTTGGGATCCCTGGTGAGGTTGTCCAAGAATGCCTTGTCGAACTTGCTGTTGATCAGGCCGGCACGGGGACCTGAGATCTGGTGCGACATGCCGCCAGTGCCGAACACCACGACCTTGAGGTCCTCGGGATAGGACTCCACCGCCTTGCGGATCGCTCGGCCGAGCATGAAGCAGCGATGCCCGGTCGGCGGCGGATAGAGCACAACGTTCACGGCGAGCGGGATCACCGGGCACGGCCATTCCTTGGGCGATCCGAACAGCAGATTCATCGGCACGGTGAGCCCGTGGTCGAGCTCCATCTTGTTGCAGATGGTGAGATCGAACTCGTCGAGAATGACCGACTGCGCGATGTGCGAGGCAAGCTCCGGATGGCCTTTCACCACCGGCACCGGGCGCGGTCCCCAGCCTTCGTCCGCAGGTGGAAATTCGGCAGCGCAGCCGAGCGCGAAGGTCGGCACGATCTCGACCGAGAACGCCGAGGCGTGATCGTTGTAGACCACGATCGCGACGTCGGGCTTGGTCTTCGCCATCCATTCCTTGGACTTCTCGAAGCCCGAGAACACCCGCTTCCAGTACGGCTCCTCGGTCTGCTTGTTGTCGATCGCCGCGCCGATGGCCGGCACGTGCGACGACGCCACTCCCGCGACGATCCTAGCCACGTTTCGACCTCGCCTTGCTGGATGCCTTTGATTTGGATGACGCCTTTGACTTGGCACCTGACTTGGCGCCAGCCGCGAGCGTAGCGGGCTTGGCGCGGCCGGACTTGCTGCGATTGCCTTCCACCGAGCGGCCGCCCGCGAGCATCATGGCGGCGTAGTCCTCCTGGGTGGAGCCGGTCATGACGGCGGCGAGGTGGCGGAACGAATGGCCGTCGGTCGCGCCGAGCTTGGCGGTAAAATAGATGTTGCCGCCCAGCTCCAGCATCCGGTTGTAGTCGCGCTTGAGAATGGCGTCGGCCTGCTCCGGCGTGAGCGGGAACCTCTTGAGGTATTCCGCCTCGTTGGCCTTGAAGGCCTTGCGGTTCTCCTCCTTCATCAGCGACATGCAGAACATGTTGATGCCATAGCCCTGGCGCGACCGCTCCGCGTCAAACACGAAGGTGCCAGGGATGTCGTCATAGTCCTGCGCCTTGCGTGCCATCGGCCGTTCTCCATCCACGCCGTCCGTGCGGCCTGACATATATAGCCCAGCGAAGCCCCGCTACGTAAGCCTTGATCGTTCCGATGCCTCTTCCGCCTCATCCTGAGGAGCGGACGAAGCCCGCGTCTCGAAGAATGGGGCGGCCACCCGATCTCGGGTTTACCCGAGATCGGACATAATATGCACAAGTCGGGTAAACCCGACTTGTGTGCTTCGAGACGCATCGCTTCGCGATGCTCCTCAGCATGAGGCCGATGAAGGGCCGTCCTCAACTCCAATAAAGCCGCATCGGATTGTCGATCAGCAGCGCCTGCTGCAGCGCCGGGGTGGGCGCGATCTTCGGAATATGGTCGACCAGGAGGCCGTCGTCGGGGGCCTCCTTCTTCATGTTCGGGTGCGGCCAGTCGGTGCCCCAGATCACCCTGTCGGGAAACTTCTCGACCAGGGAGCACCCGAACGGCACCACGTCGTCATAGGGCGGGCCCGCGACGGTCATCCGCTCCGGACAGGTCACCTTCACCCAGAAATTCTTGTGGTTCTCCATCAGCCGGTGGAAGCGCCGGTTGTCCGCGTGATCGACGCCCTTCTTCACATCGGGCGTGCCCATGTGGTCGACCACCACCGTGGTGGGCAGCATGGTGAAGAACGATTCCAGCTCCGGCAGGTCGGGCATCTCGAAATAGATCACGATATGCCAGCCGAGCCGGTCGATGCGCCTCGCGATCCGCTCCAGGACGTCGCGCGGCGTGAAGTCGACGAGCCGCTTCACGAAGTTGAAGCGCACGCCCTTGACGCCCGCCTTGTCCATCCATTTGAGCTCGTCGTCGGTGACGTCCTCCCCGACAAACGCCACGCCCTTGGCCTTGCCGTTCGAGGCGTCGAGCGCGTCCACCATCGCGCGGTTGTCCTTGCTGTGACAGGAGGCCTGCACGATCACGTTCTTGTCGAGGCCGAGAAAGTCGCGCAGCGCGAACAGCTTCTCCTTGGGCGCGTCACAAGGCGTGTATTTGCGCTCGGGCGCATAGGGAAACGTCGCCTCCGGCCCGAACACATGACAGTGCGCGTCGACCGCGCCCGCCGGCGGCTTGTACTTCGGCTTCGACGGATTGGGATGAAACGGGATGTAGCCTGGACTCATCGCCACGAGATTGTTCTCCGTTTATCATCGTTCGTTAGACTCGCTCGATCGCCAGCGACACGCCCTGCCCGACGCCGACGCACATGGTGGCGAGCGCGCGCTTGCCGCCGCTCGCCATCAACTGATGCGTCGCGGTGAGGGCAAGGCGGGCGCCCGACATGCCGAGCGGATGGCCGAGCGCGATCGCGCCGCCGTTCGGGTTCACATGCGCGGCATCGTCCGGCAGGCCGAGCTGGCGCAGGCAGGCAAGCGCCTGAGCGGCGAACGCCTCGTTGAGCTCGATCCAGTCGAAGTCGCCGATCTTGAGGCCGAGCCGCTCCATCAGCTTGCGGGTCGAGGGCACCGGGCCGATGCCCATGACCCGCGGCGGTACGCCGGCCGCGGCCATGCCGAGGATGCGCGCCTGCGGAGTGAGCCCGTGCTCCTTTGCGGCCTGCTCCGACGCGATGATCAGGGCAGCCGCGCCGTCGTTGACGCCCGACGCATTGCCGGCCGTGACCGTGCCGGGGTTACGCGCGAACGGCTTGAGCTTGGCGAGCCCTTCGAGCGTGGTGTCGGGCCGCGGGTGCTCGTCCTTCGCCACCACGACCGGCCCGGCGCGCCCGCCCGGCACCTCGACCGGCGCGATCTCGGCTGCGAAGAAACCTGTCGCCTTGCCGGCGCGCTCCTGCGAGCGCAGCGCGAACGCATCCTGGTCCTTGCGCGCGATCTGCAGCTCCTCGGCGACGTTCTCGGCGGTGTCCGCCATCTGGTCGACGCCGTATTGCTGCTTCATGCGCGGATTGACGAAGCGCCAGCCGATGGTGGTGTCGTGGACCTCGGCGGTGCGCGAGAATGCCTCGCTAGCCTTCCCCATCACGAACGGCGCCCGAGTCATCGATTCGACGCCGCCCGCGATCGCAAACTCCATCTCGCCCGCCCGGATCGCCTGCGCGGCAGCGCCGACCGCGTTGAGGCCGGAGGCGCACAGGCGATTGAGTGTCACGCCCGGGATCGTGTCCGGCAGCCCGGCCAGCAGGAGCGCCATGCGGGCGACGTTGCGGTTGTCCTCGCCGGCCTGGTTGGCGCAGCCGAGAAACACCTCATCGAGCCGCGACCAGTCGGCCTTGGGATGGCGCGCCATCAAGGCCTTGATCGGCACGGTGGCGAGATCGTCGGCGCGCACCTTGGCGAGCGCGCCGCCGTAGCGACCGATGGGTGTGCGCAGTCCGTCGCAGATGAAGGCTTCGGGCATGACCGTTGCTCCTACGTCGTCGGCATCCGACAGCCATGATCCGTCATCCTGAGGCGCCCGCGCGCAGCGCGGGCCTCGAAGGATGCGGCCGGGGCCGTCGCCCTTCGAGGCGCGCCTTCGGCGCGCACCTCAGGGTTACGGAGAGGGGTTTGAATGTGCATCGCCATCCTCATGCCGCCGTACCATGGGCGCGGGCGGTGCGCGCGTGCAGGTCGCGCAGAATCTGCAGCTCGTTCGCGGAAGGCCTCGGCGTCTCGGTGAGCGTCGCGGCAAAGCGCACCGGCCAGCCGGTCTGCGCCTTGATCTCGTCCTGGGTGACGCCCGGATGGATCGAGGTCACCGTCATCTCCTTGCTGACCGGATCGGGCTCGAACACGCAGAGATCGGTGATCAGCTTGGTCGGCCCCTTGGTCTTGAGGCCGAGCCGGGCGCGATGGTCGCCGCCCTCGCCGTGGCCCATGGAGGTGACGAAGTCGAGCTTCGGCGCGAAGGCGCGCGGCGACTGACTCATGATGATGAAGATCTCGCCGCAGGCGCTGGCGATCTCAGGCGCGCCACCGCCGCCCGGCAGCCGCACCTTGGGCTTGTGATAGTCGCCCACCACCGTGGTGTTGAGATTGGCGAAGCGGTCGATCTGCGCGCCGCCCAGGAAGCCCACGGTCATGCGCCCGCCCTGCAGCCAGTAGCGGAACATCTCCACTACCGTGGTTGTCGTGAGCGCGGTCTCGCACAATTCGCCGTCGCCGATCGAGAGCGGCAGCACCTCCGGCTTGGTAGCGATCGTGCCGGACTCGTAGATCAGCGTGATGTCCGGCGCGTGCGTGAGCCGCGCCAGATTCGAGGCCGCCGACGGCATGCCGATGCCGACAAAGCAGACGTCGTTGTTGCGCAGCGCCCGCGCCGCCGCAATCGTCATCATCTCGCTCGGCTTGTAGTCGGCCATGGTTTATGCGGCCCCCTAAGCGGCCTTTGCGCGCTTCACATGCTTCGCGAACACGTTCGGACCTTGCTCCAGCACATTCGCTTTCATCCAGGCGAGGAACGTCTCACGCTCACGCGCGATCTTGTCCCAGGAAATGTAGAAGGCGTTGTCGCGCTTGTAATAGCCCTGCGCGTAGGACGGGTACGCCCCGCCCGGCACCTTGACGATCGCGCCGACAGTCCACCCCGGCAGGATCACCGCGTTGAAGCTGCGCGGCCCGAAATCCTCGACGATCTCCTCGACCGTGACGATCGAGCGCTTCGCGGCAAGCACGACCTCCTTCTGCACGCCCACGATGCCTTCGAGCAGGATGTTGCCGGCACGGTCGGCCTTGAGCGCGTGCACGATGGCGACGTCGGGCCGGTGCGCCGGCACGGCGGCAAGCTCCTCGCCGGTGAACGGGCAGGTGACGGACTTGATGCGCGGATTGACCTTGGGCAGGTCGACCCCGAGATAGCCGCGAAACACCGCGCAGGGCAGCCCGGCCGCTCCCGCCTCGTAGGCGTTGGCCATGGCGGCGTGGGAATGCTCCTCGATCGCGAGCGGATGGGGCCAGCCGTTCTCGACCGCGTCGCGCAAGCGATGCAGCGAGCCGACGCCCGGATTGCCGCCCCAGGAGAACACCAGCTTCTCAGCGCAGCCCATGCCGATGAGCTGATCGTAGAGGAGGTCGGGTGTCATCTTGATGAGGGTCAACCGGCGCCTTTGCTGGCGGATGACCTCATGCCCGGCCGCATAAGGGATCAGGTGGGTGAACCCCTCCATCGCCACGGCATCGCCGTCCCGGACGCAGTCCTCCACCGCTTCGGCCAGGGACAGGAAACGCGGCATCAATCGAAGGCCCGTTGTTGAGATCGGTTGAGTTTATTTACGGGCCACCCCGGGCGGGGTCAAATGGCGTGAGCGCATCCCAACCCGTCATGCCCGGCACCCGGGTCCGGCCTTCGGCCGGCCCGAGTGTAGACTCTTGTGCCGGGCATCCACGTTTTGCTACGTGCAACAAGACGTGGATGGCCGGGACAAGCCCAGCCATGACGCAAGAAGCGTTTGAGCTCTCGCATGTTCATGAACCGCCGGACCGTCCGCATCGAATGGGGCGACTGCGACCCGGCCGGCATCGTGTTCTATCCGCGCTATATGGCGATGTTCGACCATTCGACGGTGCTCCTGCTCGAGGCCGCGCTCGGCCTCAATAAGCACCAGCTTTACAAGACTTATGATTTCGACGGCTACCCGATGGTCGAGACACGGGCGCGCTTTCTCGTTCCGACCCGCTACTGCGACGAGGTGGTGATCGACACGACCGTCACAGAGGTGCGCAGGACGAGCTTTCACGTGCAACACCGCCTCATGAAGGAAGGCGTGCTGGCGGTCGAAGGCTTCGAGTCGCGGGTGTGGATCGTGCGCGACCAGGAGCGGCCCGGCCGCTTCAAGCCGCAGCCGATCCCGGCCGAGTTCGTGGCTAAGCTGACGGCTACTGCGCCGCCTTGATGCCGAGCTTCTGGGCGATGGCGGCAAGCTTGGCGCGCTGCTCCTCGATCGAGGCGGCGAACTCGGCGGCGGTTCCCGGGCTGACCAGCTGGCTGGTGGCGGTGAAGCGGCTCTTCACCGCCTCCTCATTGATGGCCGCCTTCACGTCCGCCGCGATGCGGTCGCGCGCCGGCGCCGCCATGTCCTTAGGGCCAAACAGGCCGGTCAGTCCGTCGAAGGTGATGTCCGGAAAGCCGGCCTCCGCGACGGTGGGCATGTCCGGATAGTTGGGCGCGCGGACACCGTTGGTGACCGCAATCAGCTTCACCCGTCCGGCCTGGACATGCGGCTGCACGATGGCGAGCGCGCCCACATAGGCCTGGATGCGGCCCTCGCCGAGGTCGGTGAGCGGCGCCACCACGTCGCGATAGGGCACGCGCGTGATCGAAAGGCCCGCGCTCTTGAAGTAGCCCTCATAGATGACGTCGGTCATGCCGGTCGCGGTCGAATAGTTGAGCTTGCCCGGCTGGGCGCGAACCATCGCCATCAGGTCCGCCACCGACGCGACGTTGAGCGCGGGTGGCACGACCAAGCCGACGAGCGTGTTGGAAATCCGCGCGACCGGCGTGAGCTCGCGCGGATCGTAGGGCAGCTTGTCGAGCTGATAGGGATGCGCCGTGAACGATGAGGTCGGAGTGTACAGCAGCACGTGGTCGTCACGCGCTCCGATGAAGGCGTTGATGGCGACAACTGCGTCGCCGCCCGGCCGGTTCTCAACCACCACCGGCTGGTTCCAGCGGGTGGTCAGTCGCTCGGCCAGGAGACGCGCCCCGATATCGGCGCCGCTGCCGGGCCCGAGCGACACGATGAACTTGACCGGACGCTGCGGCCAGGCGGGTGACTGGGCGGACGAGGAACCGCTGAGCGGAATGGTAAACAACAGTCCCACCACGAAGGCTGAGAGTGCGCGGCCAGTCCGGTTCATGATGTTCTCCACCAACTAACTGTGGGCAGCCCCTCTCCGCGCCGGAGCATGGGCACGGTTTGTCTAGCGCAGCCGCCCTGGCGGGGAAAGGCGCCTCTTGGCGCACCCGTCAGCACGCTCCTGTATCCTCCTCGCATGCCTAACCGCATCCGGCGTGGGCGTGGACTCCGGCCAATCGACGCGATAACAACGCGCCATCCATTCCCCCCACCGTCCCGGGCGGGCCATCCGAACCGAGCGTTCCCAGCCGCCGCCACCACGACCGGAGATCCCCATGCGCATCGACGCCTATACGCATTTCTTCCCGAAGAAGTTCTTCGACAAAATGATGGAGATCGCGGGCGACTACAAGGACATGGGCAAGCGCGTGCGCTCGCTGCCGGCGCTCTACGACCTCGACGTGCGCAAGAAGATCGTCGACGGCCACAAGGACTATCAGCAGGTCCTCTCCTACCCGCAGCCGCCGTTCGAGAGCTTCTGCAAGACGCCGCAGCAGCTGGACGAGATGCTCCGCCTCTGCAACGACGGCTTTGCCGAGCTGTGCGACAAGGAGAAGGACCGCTTCCCGGCCTGGGTCGCCCAGGTGGCGCTTGGCGCTCCCGACGCCGGCGCGGCGGAAGCCGAGCGGGCGATCAAGAACGGGGCGCTCGGCGTTCAGATCTACACCAATGTCGGCGGCAAGCCGATCGACCTGCCCCAATATCTGCCGTTCTGGAAAAAGATGAACGAGCTCGGCAAGCCGATCTGGATTCATCCCGCGCGCGGCGCCGAGACCCCCGATTATCCGCTCGCGGAAAAGAAGTCGCTCTATGAAATCTGGTGGACGCTTGGCTGGTCGTACGAGACCGGCTGCGCGATGACGCGCCTCGTCTACTCCAAGATCATGGACAACCACCCCAATCTCAAGATCATCACCCACCACTTCGGCGGCATCATCCCAATGCTGGAAGGCCGCCTCGGCCCGGGCAACGATGTGATGGGCTCGCGCACCTCGGACGAGGACTATGTCGCGCTGCGCAAGGGGCTCAAGAAGCGCCCGCTCGACTACTTCAAGCAGGACTTCTACGCCGACACCGCGGTGTTCGGCGGCGTGCCGGCGACCAAGTGCGGGCTCGAGTTCTTCCCGCGCGAGAAGGTCCTGTTCGCGTCCGACTGCCCGTTCGATCCCGAGGGCGGCACCATGTATCCGCGCGTCACGCTGCAGATCCTGGATTCGCTCAATATCTCCAAGGCGGATCGCGAGATGATGGACTACAAGAATCTCGAGGCCGTGACCGGCGTGAAGCTGGTGAAGTAAGCGCTGGCATCTTGCGGATTATAGATATTTGTCTATATTAACCTCATGGCGCCGCTGAAGCCAGTGGAATGGATAGGGTCGTCCCGTGACGACCTTCGATCCCTTCCCGGCGAGGTGCGCGAGGCAATGGGCGAAGCGCTCTACCGGGCGCAGCAAGGTGAAGAACATCCCGCTGCCAAGGCACTCAAAGGGTTCGGCGGCCGCGGTGTGCTTGAAATTGTGGACGACTATCGCGGCGATACCTATCGCGCGATCTACACCGTCAAATTCTCGAATGTGATCTATGTGCTGCATGTCTTTCAGAAGAAGTCGAAGAAGGGGGCTGCGACACCGCAGCACGAGATCGAGTTGGTCCGGGCGCGTTTGAAGCGAGCGGAAGAGCACTATCGATCCCATTATGGGAGGGAAGGACGATCATGAGCGGCAAAATCCCTGTCCATCGTGGAAGCGGCAATGTCTTTGCCGATCTCGGCTTCGAGAACCCGGAAGAGATGCAATTGCGCGCCGATCTGGTGCAGCAACTCCGCGACATCATCAAACGGCGTCGGCTGACGCAGGTCGCAGCCGCAAAGCTGTTACGGATCACGCAGCCCGATCTGTCGGCGCTGCTGCATGGCCGGCTGACCAAATACTCGTTGGGTCGGCTCTTGAAATTCATGACCATCCTCGACCGCGACGTCGAGATCGTGGTCAAGGCGAAACCGCGCCATCGATCAGCGCGGTTGACAGTGGCTTTTGGGTGACGAGCGCCCAGTGTCGTTGGCTGTGGGTTGGCCGCTTGTCCCCATGAATCTTGCCGCATCCTCTGCTAGCGTCGCGGCGCCATGGATGCCGCCCGTCCCCTGACACCGCAAGGCTTCGAATCCGGACCGCCCGCCGAAGCATCCGCGCGCGCGACGCCGGTGATGGAGCAGTACATCGAGATCAAGGCCGCCCATCCGGATTCGCTTCTGTTCTACCGGATGGGCGACTTCTACGAGCTGTTCTTCGAGGACGCCGAGATCGCGGCGCGCGCGCTCGGCATCGTGCTCACCAAGCGCGGCAAGCACCAGGGCCGCGACATCCCGATGTGCGGCGTGCCGGTGCATCGCTCCGATGAATACCTGCATCGGCTGATCGCGCTCGGCCATCGCGTCGCCGTGTGCGAGCAGCTCGAGGACCCGGCGGAGGCGAAGAAGCGCGGCTCGAAGAGCGTCGTGAAGCGCGACGTGGTGCGGCTGGTGACGCCTGGCACGCTCACCGAGGACACGCTGCTTGACGCGCGCCGCAACAATTATCTCCTCGCGATCGCGCGCGCGCGCAGCTCGACCGGCGAGGACGGCCGCTTCGCGCTCGGCTGGATCGACATCTCGACCGGCGAGTTCCGCATCACCGAGTGCGACGGCGCTGCGCTCGCCGCCGAGATCGCCCGGCTCGAGCCGGGCGAGATCATCTTTTCCGACGCGCTCTATGGCGACGCCGAGCTCATGCCCATGCTGCGCGCGCTCCCCGCCGTGACGCCGCTCACCCGCGACGTGTTCGATGGCGCGACCGCCGAGCGCAGGCTCTCAGCCTATTTCGGCGTTGCGACCAGCGCGGGCTTCGGCGCGTTCTCAAGGCTCGAGCTTGCCGCCGCCGCAGCCTGCGTGACCTACGTCGAGCGCACGCAGCTTGGCCAGCGCCCGCCGCTCTCCCCGCCCGTGCGCGAACCGGAGGGCGCCACACTCGCCATCGACCAGGCCACGCGCGCCAATCTTGAGCTCGTGCGCACGCTCTCGGGCGAGCGGCGCGGCTCGCTCTTGGCGGCGATCGACCGCACGGTCACGGCGGCGGGCTCACGCGCGCTCGCGCAACGGCTCGCCGCGCCGCTCACCGACCCGGCCGCGATCGCGCGGCGGCACGACGCGGTCGCGCTGTTCGTGACCGACGCGGCATTGCGCGCGGAAACACGCGAGCGCCTCAACGCGGCGCCTGATCTCGCGCGTGCGCTCGCACGCCTCGTGGTCGGCCGCGGCGGGCCGCGCGACCTCGCGGCGATCCGCGATGGCATCGCGGCTGCGGCACACCTCGCCGATCGGCTGGCGGCGCGGGGCGACCTTCCGGCCGAGATCGCCGAGGCCAAGGCGGCGCTGCGGCGGCCGGAGGCCACGATCGCGGCAGAGCTTGCGGCTGCGCTCGCCGATGAGCTGCCGCATCTCAAACGCGATGGCGGCTTCGTGCGCCAAGGCTACGACGCCGCGCTCGACGAGGCGCGCGCGCTGCGCGACGACACAAGGCGCGTGATCGCGGCGCTGCAGGAGCGTTACGCCAGCGTGACCGGCGTGCGCGCGCTCAAGATCCGGCACAACAACGTGCTCGGCTATTTCGTCGACGTGACCGCGCAGCACGGCGACAAGCTTCTCACCGCGCCGCTCAACGCGACCTTCATCCACCGCCAGACGCTTGCCGGCCAGGTGCGCTTCACTACCACCGAGCTTGGCGAACTCGAAGCCAAGATCGCGAATGCCGCCGACCGCGCGCTCGGCATCGAGCTTGCGACCTTCGAGCGTCTCTCGACGCTGGTCACCACGGCGGCCGAGCCGATCAAGGACGCCGCCGTTGCGCTCGCCGCGCTCGATGTGGCGGCCGCGCTGGCGCAGCTTGCGGTCGCGCACGACTACGTGCGTCCGGAGGTCGACAATTCGCTGGGGTTTGCGATCGACGGCGGACGCCATCCGGTGGTCGAGCAGGCGCTCGCCACCGACGGCGGTCCTTTCGTTGCCAACGATTGCGATCTCTCCCCGCCGCCGCCGCACAAGGCCGGCCGCATCTGGCTGATCACTGGGCCGAACATGGCCGGCAAGTCGACGTTCCTGCGCCAGAACGCGCTGATCGCGATCATGGCCCAGATGGGCAGCTTCGTGCCGGCGCGGGCGGCGCGCATCGGCGTGGTCGACCGGCTGTTCTCGCGCGTCGGCGCGGCGGACGATCTCGCACGCGGGCGCTCGACCTTTATGGTCGAGATGGTGGAGACCGCGGCCATCCTCAACCAGGCCGGCGAGCGCTCGCTCGTGATCCTCGACGAGATCGGGCGCGGCACCGCCACCTTCGACGGCCTCTCGATCGCCTGGGCCACCATCGAGCACCTGCACGAAAAGAACCGCTGCCGCGCGCTGTTCGCAACGCACTTTCACGAGCTGACCGCGCTCTCAGCGAAGCTCCCGCGCCTGTTCAACGCCACCGTCAAGGTGAAGGAGTGGCATGGCGAGGTCGTGTTCCTGCACGAGGTCACGGCCGGCGCCGCCGATAGAAGCTATGGCATCCAGGTGGCGAAGCTCGCCGGCCTGCCCGCGAGCGTGATCGAGCGCGCCAAGGTGGTGCTGGCCAAGCTCGAAGCCGAGGACCGCGCCGCCCCGCGCGGCTTCGAGGACCTGCCGCTTTTTGCCGCAGCGCCGACCGGCCGGCCGCAGGATGCAGGCCTCGAGGCGTTGCTGGCCGCACTCGCGGGCCTTCATCCTGACGAGATGTCGCCACGCGAGGCGCTGGAAGCGCTCTACGCGCTCAAGGCCAAGGCCGCGGCAAAGGAGACGTAGCCTCCGAAAAACGGCCTGTGATAGAATTCTAGAATTGCCGTCGGGCACGCCTTGCGCGCGCCCGCAGAAGGGGAACTCCATGAGAAACTCGATGATCATGCGGACCGCGCTGTCGCTCGGCCTGCTGCTGGCAACCACCGCCGCCCAGGCCCAGAGCTTTCCGTCCAAGACCATCACCATCGTGGTCACCGCCGCAGCCGGCGGCGTGAGCGACGTGGTGGCGCGGGCGGTCGGCCAGCGCCTCTCCGAGGCCTGGGGCCAGCAGGTCGTGATCGAGAACAAGGGCGGAGGCGCCCATATCATCGGCGCGCAGGTCGTCGCCAAGGCGCCGCCCGACGGGCACACGCTCCTGGTGGCGGAGGCCGGCACCTACGTGCTCAACCCGACGCTCTATCCCAAGGACAAGCTCGCCTACGACACCGAAAAGGACCTCGCGCCGATTACCGGTCTCGTGCGCATCAACCAGGCGCTGATCGCCAACAACGCGTTGCCGGCCCAGAACGTGCGCGAGCTGGTGGAGCTCGCCAACAAGAAGCCGGGCGAGATCACCTACGGCACCGCCGGCGTCGGCTCGGCCCCGCACATGAACCTGATCAAGTTCGAGAACATGGCGAAGGTGAAGCTGCAGCCGATCCACTATCGTGGCGCGGCGCCCGCGCTCAGCGACATCATCGCCGGGCATATCAACCTGATGTCGGTGAGTCTCAGCCTGGTGATTCAGCCGGCCAACGAGAAGAAGCTCAAGGTGCTCGGCGTCAGCAGCCCCAGGAAGGTGAAGGAGCTGCCCAACTCACCAACCGTGTCGGAAAGCGGCGTGCCCGGCTACGAGGCCGGCACCTGGTTCGGGCTGGCCACCACCGGCGGCACGCCGCGCGACGTGGTGATGAAGATCAACGCCGAGGTGCGCAAGATCCTGAGCGATCCGGAGTTCCAGCAGAAGTTCATGGCGCCGCAGCTGTTCGAATCGATGGTGGCGTCGCCGGAAGAGTTTGGCCAGTACATCAAGGCCGAGACCGCCAACTGGGCCAAGGTCATCCGCGAGCAAAAGCTTGTGGTTGAGTGAGGGAGCCACGGGCGCGCGGCGAATAGCGAGATCAAGAGATCGGCCACAACGCCGATCGCGTTTGCAACGCCGGCTCCCCCCACCATGATTGCGTACTGGTCATCGGCCGCGGCCCTGCTGATCGCGACCGTTGGCTGCAGCTATCTGGTCGCGGCCACGATCCTGGTTCGCCGCTTCGCGCGCCAGCCGATCCCGAGCGGAGCCGCGGCCACCCCCGCGGTCACGATCCTCAAGCCGCTCCATGGCGACGAAGCGGGTCTCTTCGACAACCTCTTGTCGTTCGATCGCCAGCACTATCCGGGCCCGGTGCAGATCATCTGCGGCGTCGCGGACGCTCACGATCCCGCCATCGCGGTGGTCGAGCGCCTGCGCGGCGCGTCCGCGACCCACGACATCGAGCTCAAGATCGATGCGACGGTCCATGGCGCCAACCGCAAGGTCGCCAACCTGATCAACATGGCGCCGCGCATCCGACACGACGTCGTCATCGTGTCCGACAGCGACATGCGGGTTGAGCCCGACTATCTCGCGCGCGTGATCGCTGCCTTGCAGCGGCAAGGCGTCGGCGCCGTGACCTGCCTCTATCATGGCGTTGCGGCGACCGGCCGCTGGTCGCAACTCGGTGCGCTCGCCATCAATGCGCATTTCCTGCCAAGCGTCGTGCTCGGGCTGGCATCCGGGCTTGCACAGCCCTGCTTCGGCTCGACCATCGCGCTCCACCGCGCCACGCTCGATGAGATCGGCGGCTTTGCGGCCTTCGCGGATCGGCTCGACGACGACTACGCGATCGGGGCGGCGGTGCGGCAGCGCGGCTACGCGATCGCGATCCCGCTGTTTACGATCGCGCATCTGTGCAGCGAGCCCTCGCTCTCCGAGCTGTGGCGGCACGAGTTGCGCTGGGCGCGCACGATCCGCAGCATCGCACCGCTGGGACACGCCGGCTCCGTGGTGATGCACGCGCTGCCCTGGGCGCTGGTCGCGTTGCTGCTCGCTCCCTGGTCGGGCCTGCTGGCACAGGCTACCGCCGCCACGCTCGCCGCCCTCCTGTGCCGGGTGGCGCTCCTGCGCCAGGTCGCCCATGCATTCGCCCTCCCGCCGCAGCCCTATTGGCTCCTGCCCGGGCGCGACCTGCTCTCATTCGTGGTGTTCGTCGCGAGCTTCCTCGGCCGCTCGGTGAACTGGAAAGGACACCGCTACCGGCTGGGCGCAGGTGTGTCGCAGCAATGACACGGCTGATCTTTCTGCGGACGCCTGGCCAAAACGCTTTGCAGCCGGGGGGTCTCGCATGCTAACTCGGCCCTATGTCGGGACTGCAGGGGCTCTGGCAAGTCGGTCGGATCTGGGGTCGACGCGCGCTGATGGCGGGGTCCATCGCGGCGCTGTCGGGCCCCATCGCCGCGTCCGCAGCCGACATGGAGAGCCGCGGTAAGGCTTTGCCGCAGGCCTATGACTGGACTATCACGATCGGCCTCGAAGGCAAGCTCGAGCCGACGTTCCCGGGCTCAAAGGACTTTACCCTGCGGCCCAATCCGCTTTTCGACATCCGCAGATACGGCACGCCCGAGCGCTTCCGCGGGCCGCGCGACGGCATCGGCATCGGCCTGATCGAGGGCAGCAATTACCAGATCGGCCCGGTCGGCCAGTTCCGAATCGCGCGCCGGGAGAGCGACGACCGGGCAGCGCTGCACGGGCTCGGCAACGTGCCATGGGCGGCGGAAGTCGGCGCCTTCGCGGAATATTGGTTTGTCCCCTGGCTGCGCGGGCGCGCCGAGGTCCGGCAGGGCGTCACCGGTCATCACGGATTGATCGCCGACCTCATGCTGGATGCGGTCGTTCCGGTCAGCTCGCAATTGACACTGTCGGGCGGCCCGCGCGCCACGCTTGCGAGCGCGGCGGCGACGAGCCCCTATTTCAGCATCGACGCGATCCAGTCGGCGGCATCAGGCCTGCCGGTCTACGCGGCGGGAGGCGGCATCCGATCGGTCGGAGCCGGCGCGCAGGCGCGCTATTTCTGGACCCCGCAGTGGGCCACGCATGCCTTCCTCGAGTACGAACGGCTCACGGACGACGCCGCCAATTCGCCGCTCGTCACCCAGCGCGGCTCCGCCAACCAGCTGACGATCGGATTTGGGGTCACGCGCTCCTTCGACATCAAGCAGCCCTGGTAGCTTGCGGCGCACCGGGCCACGACGTCGGGCTCTCCACTTTCATTATGTTCCACTTTAGCTATGCCAAGCGGAGGCCGGCGCCAGGTGGTAGCGGCCAATCCTTAGGCCCCGCATGACGATCATCAAACATGCCGGCGTCATTGCCTGGTTGATCGGCATCGCGGTCGTCATCGGCCTCGTCATCTGGTCCGGCATCGATTCGATCGCGCACGCCATCGCGAGCGTCGGCTGGGGAATACTCGCGGTCCTGATAGTGCGTATCGTCACCGTCAGCTTGGCCGGGGCAGGCTGGCAATTGCTCTTTCCCGCGCACAACCACCCGGGGCTTGGAGCTTGCGTGCTCGTGCGCTTCATCCGCGAGGCGACCAATGCGCTGCTCCCGCTGATGCAAGTCGGCGGCGACCTCATCGGCGCGCGGCTGTTGATGTTCCGCGGCGTTGCGGGGCCGCTCGCAGCCGCGAGCATCATCGTCGACATCCTGATCCAGGCCGTCACCCAGTTTCTGTTTGCCTGCCTCGGCGTCGCCATTCTCGTACTACTCGGGGCGAGCGAGGCCTTGGCGCAGACAATCGCGTCTGCGCTTGCAGTCGCCGCGATCCTGCTCGCGGCCTTCTATCTCGCGCAGCGCCGCGCCGGACAGCGCATCCTGCAATGGATCATGAACAGCCTGACCGGCAACCGGCAATGGCGCGTGCTCGGCACCATCGACGCCGTCTATGAGCAGCTCGCGACGATCTATGCGGGTCAGCGTCGCCTCTTCGTCAGCAGCCTCGTGCACATGGTCGGCTGGTTGATCGGGGTGGCCGAAGTCCTGATCGTGTTCGCCTTCATGGGGAACCCGGTCGGCCTCGGCGAGGCGATCGTCATCGAAAGCCTGTTGCACGCCGTTCGTGGCGCGGCCTTTGCCATTCCGGGCGCGTTGGGCGCGCAGGAGGGCGGCCTGGTGTTGCTGTGCGCGCTGTTCGGGATTCCACCGGACCAGGCGATCGCGCTGTCGCTGGTCAAGCGTTTGCCCGATCTCGTTCTCGGAGTGCCGAGCCTGCTCGCATGGCAGCACATGGAATGGCGACGCCTGCAATCGAGCCGTGCGCGCGGCCAATGAGGGGCATATCGACGGGTTGAACACTGTTGTGGCCTCAGGCCTGATCGGTGCACAATCGCCGGAACATCCCGGGACGCGCGATCGACGCGGCAGCCAAAAGCCGGGTGTCAGAAAAGGGAGGAGACGATGTCGATGTCAGTGTTCGCGAGATGGTCCTTGGCGGCGGCCGTCCTCGGGATGGCCATGGAGGGTACCCAGGCGCAGGACATTCCGCCGGTCAACAGCGGCGCCAATCCCTATCGCGTCATCCGCGATTGGGCACAGCTCACGCAGGAGAAGCGACCGTGGGGCGGCTCGAACGGCGTCGCCGTCGACCGCGACGGCAAGTCGGTGTGGGCGACCGACCGCTGCTCGCCCGGAACCGCGCCGGGCTGTCTCGGCACCAAGGCCAACCCGGTCCACCTGTTCGACGACCAAGGCAAGGAGGTCAGAAGCTTCGGCGGCGGCATGTTCGTGTGGCCGCATGGCATCCATGCCGATCGCGATGGCAACGTGTGGGTGACCGACGCACGCGTTGCGAGCCCCGACGAGCTTCAAAAGTTTCCCGGCGAAGACAAGAAGGGCAGTGTTGTCGTCAAGTTCAGTCCCGACGGCAAGGTGCTGATGACGCTGGGCAAGCCAGGCGTGCGGGGCAACCCACCGGAGGCCCTGACCGACCCGAACGACGTGGTCACCGACCCGGAGAACGGCGACGTCTACGTGGCCGAGAGCCACACCAACGTCGAGGACCCGAACCTGGTCGGGCGCATCTCGGTGTTCGACCGCAACGGCAAGTTCCTGCGGATCATCGGCAAGACCGGAACCGGCCCGGGCGAGTTCCGCACCCCGCACGCGGTCAAGTTCGATTCGCAGGGGCGGCTGATCGTCGCCGACCGCCACAACCACCGCGTCCAGATCCTGACCAAAGACGGAAGGTTCATCGCCGAATATAAGGAGTTCAGCCGCGTGAGCGGGCTCGCGATCGATCGGACCGACACCATCTACGCGGCGGACTCCGAATCCGAGCCCCGCCGGCATCCGGGCTGGCTCAAGGGTATCCGCGCCGGCAGCTTGAAGGACGGCAAGGTGACGATCTTCGTGCCGCCGCACACGACCAATGCTCCCGAGGGAGCCATGGGAGAAGGCATCGCCATCGATGCGGCCGGCAATCTCTTCACCGCGGAAGCGACCGTCCGGGGCGTGACGAAGTACGTCAAAGATTAGCGAGGCTTTGCCTCAGAGCGACGAGGCAGGTTGCATAGTCCGTAGCCCGCATTGAACGAAGCGAAATGCGCTGATGCGCTTCAACCGGCTCAATCTCGGATGTCGCTTCGCGCCATCCGAGCGACGGTAAACTCGCCCTTGGGCGTCGGGTCTTTGTTTCGGATGACGCCTCTCATTAACGAAGCCGCACGCACGTTCGCGGCATAGTAGCAATCCGTTTGGAAACTGAGGCCGAGCGGACTCGTCGCGGTACGCCGATCCCAGGTTGTTGACTGATGCCGTTAAATTGGCTCGCTTCGTCGCATTCGCTGGCTGCATGCTTTCTGCCGCCGGTGTATGCTTGCCAGGGTGTTGACTTGCGGGGGCGGTTGGTCCGGCAACGGCGAGAGTCCAATGAAGCGCCTGCGATACGTTGCGTCAGTCGCCTCTCTGCTGCTCTTGTCGCCGTCTGGCGGCGCCCGTGCGGGCCCCTATGACGGCCAGTGGGATGGCTCGGCGACGGCGACGACCGGTCAATGCAAGCCAGCCCCCATCACGCTGACCGTCGTCGGCGCGACAGTAGTTGGTCAAGCAAAGTTCGGGCTCGACACGCGGGACATCCGCGGCACCGTAGCCGCAGACGGTGCGTTTGGCGCCACTATTGGCTTCCAACATCTCACGGGAACCTTCATCAGCGAAACGTTTGAAGGGAGTTTCAAGAGCTACGACTGTACTTGGAAAATGCTGCTCAGGCGGACGAAGCCGCAGTAGGTCGCCCGGACGCGAAATGGGCAGCACCCAAATGGTTTCCGCCAACACTGGCAGATGTGGATCGTCTTGAAGAGACGACTACGATCTTGCTTGTGCGCAAGAATGACTATTTTCGTTTGCAATTTTCATTGGAAAAGTTGCCTTACAGCAACACCAGCGACAAAATACCACTTGTCAACACGTTCGAGACGTGGCCCGGAGGCGAATCACCCTACGCTTTGACGCGGACAATCCTGTCCTTTCTTGAGGAGGTTCGCGTGAGATATGTGCTCGCTATCGTCCTCCTGTCCACTGGCGCATTGGCCCAGGACGGCCACTTCGGCCACGGCCATCAGTACTGGCACCAGGATTTCTACCAGCACCTGGTGACGCCGGAAACCAAGGTCTCGTGCTGCAATCTTGCCGACTGCCGACCGACCTCGGGCCGGTCGGTGGGCGACCACTACGAGGTCAAGATCGACGGCACCTGGGTCGCGGTCCTGCCGAGCAAGGTCGTGAAGACCAGCGCGCCCGACATGGGCTTCCACGTCTGCGCGCCTCTCAACTTCAGCGGCAAGCCGGAGCACGTGTACTGCGTGGTGCTGCCGCCGGAAAGCTAGCTCTGCTCAGCCGGGCACCTGTGAGCCCATTGCCGATCGCCATGGCAAGCGGGTGAAAGAGCCAGCCACATCGCACGAGCGACGGCCGACAACGCCGTCGTTGTCGAGTGCGTAGAGCGAAGGAGCACCGCTTTGCTCCTCAGGGCATTTGTGCGCCGAGATCTTGAGCAGCGTTGCAAAGCAACACCGCGATGGCCGGCCGGTCGATCACCGGTCGACTGTCTTAGCCACACTGTCTGCGAGCCGGAGCCGACGACGTGTCGGCGTCCAATTGCTCCAGTGCGCCCACAATTGCGTTGAGATCCATGCGGCGCCGATAGTC
>Ga0209798_10000799_pt1 | contig 19338 bp, 15 predicted proteins | sample DOMMetBare3Fresh_FD_187475 | JGI IMG/M metagenome (GOLD analysis project Ga0209798, IMG submission 187475) | Wetland sediment microbial communities from St. Louis River estuary, USA, under dissolved organic matter induced mercury methylation -... | ecosystem: Environmental > Aquatic >...
AAACATCGCAGCCTGTGCGGGCTGTACTACTAATGCACAGATCACGCCATACGCTAATAACTCGCTAAATCAGGCACTGGATAATATCTACAATCACCCAAATGTCGCTCCATTTGTAAGTAAATATCTTATCCAACAGCTCGTGACCAGCGACCCGGCGCCGGCGTATGTGGGACGCATCTCGGCGGTTTTCAATGCGAATAGGACGAATCCGTCGCAGTTGAAAGAGGTGGTGAAAGCGATCTTGCTTGACCCCGAAGCACGCGGCGACGTCAAAACCGACCCCATTTACGGAAAGCTTCGTGAACCGGTCCAGCTGATGACCAATCTCTTTCGGCAGATCGGCGTCACTTCGGCTAATGGTTTAACGCAGAGCGACGGAGACATCAACCGATTTGCTGCAAATATGGCGCAAAGCTTGTTCTTTTCGCCAACGGTTTTCAATTATTATCCGCCAAATTACATCGTGCCGGGCACGGCACTTTTAGGCCCGGAATTCGCGATCTTTAATACGGGAACGGCAATCAGCCGTGCGAATTTTGGCAATTCGATGGTTTTCGGACAGATTAATGTGAGTTTACCGAATACGCCGAATGGCACAAAACTCGATTTTGCTGAGTTGCAAGCTCTCGCTGCTGGCGATACGACGAGCAATCAACTGATGGACGTTCTAAATCAACGAATGATGCATAGCACGATGTCTCCGCAAATGAGAAGCACGATCCTAACCGCGGTTAACGCGGTGTTACCGACGGATCCGTTGACTCGTGCAAAGACAGCGGTTTACCTAATTGTGACTTCGTCGCAATACCAAGTGCAAAAATAGAGAGGTTATGACTATGAAACAAGACAGACGAGACTTTTTGATCAAATCAGGTTGTGCCTTGAGTATGACGGCACTTGCTTCGCAAATGCGGCATTTCGGGTTGATGAGTGCTCTCGCGCAAAAGACCGAGGATAGCTCGACTGAGGCGGTGCCTAGCGATTATCGCGCCTTGGTCTGTGTGTTTTTGTCTGGCGGAAACGACGGCAACAACACGCTGATCCCAAATCATAACGACGCGACGATCAGTAATTACACGGCCTATTTTAATGCGCGAAACCCGCAAGGTCTCGCGATAGCGCAGGCCGCGCTATTACCAATTACGGTTCCGCGAATGGGCAATCTAACGTATGGGTTGCATCCGGGTATGGGTCCGCAGGCGCCGGCCACCAATATTGTCAATAACGGAATCCACGAACTGTGGGGCTTGGGCAAAATGGCGATCGTGACGAATGTCGGGACGCTCGTTGCGCCAATGACCAAAACGCAATACCAAAATGGTTCGGTGCCAAAACCTTTTCAGCTCTTTTCGCATTCCGATCAGGTTTCGCAACATCAGGGCGGACGCTCTGACATCGAATCGTTTACAGGCTGGGGCGGACGAATCTCCGATTTGCGAACCACACCGGACAATCCGAGCGGATTGATCCCGATGATCACGTCTATTTCGGGCGCTCAGCTTTTCACCTCGGGACAGACGACGCTTCCGCTCGCGATCGCCAATGCCGGAACCGGGCTCAATAGTGTTCTAAATCCGGCAGGGTACAACGGAACGACTGCGTCAAACGCACGTCTTGCAGCATTTAATTCATTACGCGGTATGGATTTAAGCTCAAGCGTTGTCGCGGCGGCGAGTAATGTTACAAATCAGGCGATGGCGGCCAATGCGGCGTTGCAGACGTCTCAGGAGGTTACGGTAACCTTCCCGAACACAAATATCGGACTTCAGCTCAAACAGGTGGCGCGTCTTGTCAAGAAACGCACCGATCTAAGCGTCAATCGCCAGGTTTTCTTCGTGCAGCTTGGCGGTTTCGACACACACAACGGCCAGGTAAACCAACAAAATACGTTGTTGGTGCAATTGAGTCAGGCGATGCGGGCTTTCTATGACGAAATGGTCTTGCAAGGCCTGGCTGATAAAGTCACGCAGTTTACGATGGCTGATTTTTCGCGGACATTTAACCCGGCAAGTTCGGGCGCGATCGTTGGCTCGGATCACGCGTGGGCAAATTATCATTTCGTTGTCGGCGGCGGCATTACGGCGGCAGATTTTTACGGCTTAAACACAACCAACGGGACGCCATTTCCGTCGCTGGTCTTTAATGGACCAGACGATGCCGACAGTGGCACCGGCGCACGTGGACGCTGGATCCCGACGACCTCGGTCGAACAGTATGCTGCGACCCTTGCTCGTTGGTATGGTCTGCCGGACGCTAGTCTTGCGGCAGTTTTCCCGAAGATCCCGAACTTTGCAAATACAAACCTCGGCTTTATGCAGCCGCCGGCTCCATAGATCGAGAAGTCGCTGGCCGCAGATGGCCATCGAGAATTACGAGGCGGAACACCTTAACGGGTTTTCCGCCTCAATTTTTGGACTCATCTTGAATTTTTCCGGATCGGAAACTAAACTTGAACCGCGCAGGAAACCCGTGAACCTTCCGAATTACATCACAATTGGACGAATCGTGGTAGTACCGCTTTTAGTGGTTGTTTTGCTCACTCCGTCGGGCGAAACGTGGTTTGGCATAAATGGCTATGTGTTGGCGATCGTCATTTTTCTAGTCGCATCCCTGACGGATATCCTCGACGGCCAGCTCGCTCGCCGCCGTAATCAAGTCTCAAATCTTGGAAAACTACTCGATCCGATCGCGGACAAACTGCTGATTTCGGCCGCCTTGATCGTTCTGGTCGAAAAGCACCTTGCCCCGTCCTGGGCCGTTGTTGTAATTATTGGCCGCGAATTTGTTATTTCCGGTCTTCGGTCCGTAGCCGCCAGCGACGGAATCATTATTCAGGCTCAGGCTCTCGGTAAGTTAAAAATGTGGGCGCAGTGCGTCGCCGTTGTCGCCCTGCTGATAGCTGCAGCAAATGGAACGCCGCCAGTGTCGAACTTTGGATTAGATTATCCGGCTGCTTTTTGGGAGGTTCCAGAGGTCCGCACTGCTTTTGCCGATCTGTCGGGCTTTTCGCTTACTTCTAACGACTGGAAGGTATTTGGTTATCTCGTCGGCCGCGGCGCTCTGTGGGTGGCGGTCATAACGGCTATTTGGTCGATGTACGGATATTTTTCTCACTTCCTGCGTGAAAGGAAAAGGGTTGCCGCCGCCGTTACTCGAGAAAGTATCGAGACGATCAAATAAAAAGGGCGTAAATGCATTATGCAAGTACGCCCCTATTATAAAGGTTCTGGAAGAAGTCTCTACTGTATCTCAACCCAATCGCCGGTGTGTATCTCTTGAGCTGTTCGTGTGATCACAACCGTTGCGGTTCTTTCCTTTACATTCAGCACAACCGCCTCGCCAACTACTTTACGCATACCGGCCGGACGCTCGTTCCGTATATCTCTTGTTCGGACTTCCTGTTTGTCAGCCTTATCGCCCGATTTACGTGTTGCTTGATTCGAGAATCTGCCGCCCTTGTATACTTCGCTCTCAAAACCGTAATCGCGAGCGCTTACCGATTCGCGATCCGGGTTTAATGTGAGATTTCCTTTTTCGAGCGGACGAAAGACCGTCAAGTGATCGCCGACCTTAACGTTGTCATCGGCGCCGAGATCGACATACGCGATGAAATCACGTGCCAGCGACTCCGCTCCGTCGCGTGCCATTAGGATGCGCCCCATGGCCTTGCCCGAAGGATCACCAAAGATATCCATCTTCGGCCTCCGTTCATACAACGGGCTTGTCCGCTTTTCCATCAATTGCACAAGATCGCCAAGCAAAAAGCTGTCGCACGAATATTTTACCCGCACCGCCGAAACCTCTGATTTGACCTTGACCACCTCGAGAGCTCCGACCTCCTGAACGTAATAACCAAGATCGGTTTTCTTCGACCACTTGCTTTTAACCGCGGCTCGCGGCCGAACAACGGCAAACGTGTCACCAACATTCACGCCCTTGTTCTGGCCCATGTTGATATACATGAAATCGTTTTGCGAATAGTTAAACTGGTCCGCCTCATCCTGTCCACCGATGATTTGATTCGCGGTGCTCATGGCACTCGACTGGATGTAACCCGCACAATACAAGTTGGCGCCAGTAGCGACGGGCATAGGTTGTCTTGCTTTTCCTGCGACCATCGTCGGCGTCGGCTTTGCCGACTGGGCAAACGCGGCCGACAAAAAGACAAGGGTCATAAGACCTAACAAGACTATTCTGGATATAAATGATTTTTGAAAACTCACGCTTTTCTCCTTTTACGTTTCGGATTGATTTTGCGGCTGGAAACTGATGGTAACGATGTGTACGGTACGATACCGGCGATACCCGTAGGGCCTCTATTATTGTAATCCTATTAATGGCCCGTGGTCAACAAGTTTTTGCATTTTTGTACATCCTGTTCGATTTGCGTGCCCCGCGGCGTTTTTGCTAGTATCTTCGTTTGCGGAATGCAAGCCTCGCGTTTCCATTTAGCCGGTGTAGCTCAGTTGGTAGAGCAGTTGATTTGTAATCATCAGGTCGGCGGTTCAAATCCGTTCACCGGCTCCATTTATTGAAAAAGAGCAGTGTAGAAACTGCTCTTTTCGCGTATCGCGGCTTTTGAATGCAATTCTGAGTTAGTCGCTAACCTCACAAAACACTTTGATCGCGCCCTTTGCATTTGTAAGCGCGTCGAAAAGCTGCTCATAGTTTTCGAGGCCAGTGACAGGGTGCGTCAGCAGTCTTGAAAGCCAGTCGCCGTATTCGAGTACGGCCTGCGAGAGGTCTTTGACGCCGGTTTCGAAGTACTCGCGATTTGCGTTGACGGTACCAACCATGACTTTGTTACCGAGCACGAAATCGAGATTGATCTTGTCGGCGGGAACATCGACGGTTCGGTCACCGCCGGTAACGCTTGAGAGCACGAGAACGCCGTTTTTGGCCAGCGCCTGCATGGCGTCGAAGACGATCGGCGAAAAGCCAGTCGCCTCGAAGATAATGTCGAATCCGCCGTTCTGCTTTGCGTAATTGGGCACCGAGATGTCGGCGGTCGAGACGTACGAGGCGTCGAGTTCCTCTATTAGATCTGAGTTGAGATACGGCTTCGGCGTGCGGCCGAATGTTACAACTTCGATACCACGAAGTCGCAAAACCAAGGTAGCGAGAAGACCGATCGTGCCCGCGCCCATGACGGCAGCTCGTTTCGGTTTCCAGACTTTCAGGCGGCGCTGGATTTCGTAAGCCTGGGTGACGCCCTTTTGCACTACCGTCATCGGTTCGAGCAAGACTCCGACGTCTTTCAAACCCCGCGGCACTTTTACGATAAACTCAGCGTCATCGACGTAATACTCGGACAGGTAGCCGTGCCGCAGATTAATCCCGCGTTCAAAATACGTATCGTCGGTCGTCATGTCGTTTGTCCCGATCAAGTCGTAGATACTCGAGCCGGGTCGACGAACCGTGGCGACAACGTAATCGCCTTTTTTCGGCTCGTGTACGTGAGCACCGACCTCCTCGACGACGCCGAATCCCTCGTGACCGATCACAAGGAAATCGTCGCCGGGCGGTGGGGCGCCGTATTCGGCGTTGTTGATCTCCTTGTCGGTACCATCGACGCCGACACGCAGGACCTTGACCAATACGCCTCGCCCGTCCGCGATCTCAACAACGGACGGCTTTGGCATTTCTACCAAGTGAACGGAATTCGCTATTCCCGGTTTAACTGCTATTGCTTTCATAACTTCTCTTGCCACCGATTGCACGGATAAGACAGATAACACCGAGACTCCAACCAACTTTTCAAATCTGAGTTGATCTGTGTTATTGGTGGCTAATTTCTTACGCGGCCAGGGCCTGCATCCACTGCGGCCTGAGGCCGAGATTGTTGAGCGTTCCGACGACGCGCTCAGGCTCGCCCCAGTCGCACCATCCAACGCTGCCGACGCGCATAACCATAAGATCGTCTGATGATTTTTCGAGCACCTTGCTGGAAAAATTAGTTTCGTCGATCCACGAATAGATCGATCTGATCACAGCCGATTCCTGATTTGTGCCAAATAATCGGGACGCGGCAGCGAACATCCGATACATCTCCGGCAAATGCGTGCGAAATATTTTCAAAAACGTGTCGACTTTGCCGACCATGACGAAGCTGTTCCACAGGCAGCCTGCTTTCATCAGCCGTTTTGCAACGCCGGCGGTCGGCTTTTCCCAAAACCGGGCGACGCGACTGACGCTGTTTGGCTCACTACCGAAAAGCGACGCGTCCGGCTCGATCCAGCCGTAAGAAGTTTCCGCCTTTTCAGGCTCCATACCGAGCAGCACGATCGATTGGGGATTAACGTCAACCGCATTAAAGGCGGCATCAACGTGATTCATAAAAGATGAATCGTTCGAAAAATAATGATCTGACGGGAAAAAAGCGACCGTTGCCTGCGGAGCGTGTTTTGCAAGCCGCATAAGTGCGTAGAGTATCGCCGGTGCGGTACCCCGATTCTCCGGCTGGATCGTCTTTTGCCACTCGGGAACATCCACAAGCGTTCGATTGTAGTACCTTTCGTGCTTCTGCGTCAGGCTGAAATAGGTATTTTCAGCGTCGATTCTCAAAGCGGTTCGGCGGCGCGTTTTGTCTAAAAGAGACTCGTCGCCGAGGATCGGGCAGAACTGCTTTGGCCGCTCATCGCCGGCAATCATCCGCGTCAGCGAGCGAAGGCGTGTTCCGTCGCCTCCGGCAAGGATCACGGCGTGTCGATTTGCCCTATGCGTTGTAAATTTGTCGAAAATTTTGACGTTGTTACTGATCTGCATAATTTGGTGGACTCCAATCTTGATCTGCACTGACTAAAGCAAACGAAGCGGCCAAATTATTCCAGATCGCGGCAAATTATTTAGTTGTTATTCGCAGAAGCTCGGCGACGCTCCAGGCCTGTGCGGCACAGCCCCGTGCGAAGTGAGGCGTATCGGCGTCGAAGATCTCGGAGACTTGCCCAACCATGGCTTCCGTCAAGTGTTTTCTGAATCCGTCGATGATCTCGCCGACACGCTTGTTCGCCTTGGCGTCCTGTGAATGGACATTTCGGTATGCGTCAACGAAAGGTCCGATCAACCATCCCCAAACCGTTCCCTGATGATACGCAGCGTCCCTGTCGTGTGGCGAGCCGATATAGATCGGAGCATATTGCAAATCGCTCGCTGCAAGCGATCTCAAACCGACCGGTGTTAGCAGCTCGGCCTCGACCTTTTTGACTATCTTTCGAGCCGCGGCTGCTGTGGGCATCGTGTGCGGCAGACTAACAGCAAAAATCTGATTTGGCCTCATCGAAGCATCTTTTTCGCTGCCGTTGACAACGTCGTATAAGCAGCCGTCAGCTTCGTTCCAAAACTGGCCATTGAAGCTCGCCTTCACGGCCAAGGCCATCTCTGCATAAGTCTTCTTTCCAATGGCGTCGCCAAAACGCTTAGCAAAATCCGCCATAATGCACAGCGCGTTGTACCAAAGTGCCTGTATCTCTACTGGTTTGCCGGTTCGCGGCGTGACGACCCAGTCGCCGATCTTCGCGTCCATCCACGTCAGCTGCACGCCCGGCTCGCCCGCAAAAAGCAGCCCGTCAGTATCCACGTGGATTTGATAACGCGTGCCACGAACGTGCCAGTCGATAATTTCGGTAAGCTTATCGTACAATTCACTCCTGATCAGATCGTAGTCACCTGTTTTTTCACCGTACGCTCGGATCGCTTCGAAAAACCACAGCGTCGCATCAACTGTATTGTACTCAGGGGTTTCGCCGGCGTCGGGAAAGCGATTTGGCAGCATTCCCTCGGAGATGTGTTTTGAAAACTCGATCAAAATGCTCTTTGCGATCTCAGGCCGATTTGTCGCAAGCGTCAGCCCCGGCAGGGCTATCATCGTGTCGCGTCCCCAATCCGAAAACCAATGGTAACCCGCAATTACCGTCTTTCCCGTGCCCCGTGTGACGATAAATTGATCGGTCGCGAGGACAAGCTGCCGTGTAAAATCGTCCTTTGCACCGGCCTTTGCTATTAGAGCGGCGCGACGTTTCATCTCACTTTTCTCGAGCTCGGCCGTGTCGCCGACATCCCGCGGCTCGGTCGAGGCTATAACCGTCGCCGGTTTCGACAGATCGAACTTTAGGCAGAACGGCTGATACAGATCTTCGCGGTAATCAAACCCTCGTTCCTGCTCGATTGCGTATTCAAAGTCTCGGTACCAGTAACCCTGATCTTCGATTTCCGCCGCGTTGTGCGCGAAATAAAGCCGCGGCATTTCAGCATATGGCTCGATTGAAAGGTGGCTATCTTCAACTTCATAATGCCGACCAAAGTAGCCGTCCTCGCTGCGAAGATGATGATGATCGCGAAAGGAGAGCAATGGTTTTAGTTCGAGTGCTGACGGCTGATCGCTGACGGCTGACAGCTTTACCTTCCACTGAACGACCGTCGCGTTCTCGCCATAAACCATAAAAAGCGACCGTTCGATCTCAACGCCGTTCACCTCAAACGTCCATACGGGAAACGGGTCAAGACGAAACTGTTTTAGATATTTGTAGCCTTCGGGATGAATTTTGTCAGGGTATTGATTGCAAGAGATTTCGAAACGTTCGCCGTCGATAATGACGGTCTCTTCGAATTTCGAAAGCATAACGACGCGTCCAAGCGGCGGCCGCGTTGCGGCAACGAGTAGGCCGTGGTAACGCCGCGTATTCGCGCCCGCAATGCTCGACGACGCGTAACCGCCAATGCCGTTCGTCTCGAGCCACTCGCGTGACGCAGAGCTCTCAAAATCAGTGCAGATTTCTTTACTAAGATTGATCATTTTTGATTTCTGATACCTTTGTGATCTCCGTGAAAATTACTCCGTGACCTTTGTGTTAAGAAACGCGTTAACACGGAGAGCCCAAAGAGCAGACGCAAAGGACGCAAAGGCAATCATTCACCACTCTGCTGCAGCAGCTTTGCCACAAGACCTGTCCAGCCGGTTTGGTGGCTTGCTCCGACGCCGGAGCCGTTGTCGCCGTGAAAATACTCGTAAAACAGCAGGTGATCGCGAAAATGCGGGTCGGTTTGATACTTTTCCGAGTCGCCAAAAACCGGCCGTCTGTCATCGCCGTCACGCAAAAATATGTGCGACATTCGTCGAGACAACTCCTGCGACACTTCCCACAGATTCATCATCGTGCCCGAGCCGGTCGGACATTCGATCTTGAAATCGTCGCCGTAATAGTGGTGAAACTTTTGCAACGATTCGATCAAAAGATAATTTACCGGAAACCAAACGGGTCCGCGCCAGTTCGAATTGCCTCCGAAAAGACCGCTCGACGATTCGGCCGGCTCATAGTCGACGCGATGCTCGATGCCGTTGACGTGCAGCACGTATGGAGCAAGTGCGTGATAACGCGAAACAGCCCGGATGCCGTGTGGCGATAAAAATTCGTTCTCATCGAGCATGAATTTAAGTACGCGCGTCAGTCGGTCGCGATAGGCGACAGCCAGCAAACGACGTTCGCCCATGCCGGGCGTTCGCGCGCAGTTGATATTGCCTGTGAGGTCGGGTCGATTGTCAATAAACCACTGCAGCCGACGCTTAAAATCGGGCAGTGAATCCAACAGGTCAGGCTCGATTGTCGCGACGGCAAACAATGGAATTAACCCGACCATCGAGCGAACCTTCAGGGGCATGTTGTAATGCTTTTCGTGCATGTGCAGCACGTCGTAGTAAAAACCATCATCGTCATCCCACAGCGAAAGGTTATCGTCGCCGAGGTTGTTCATCGCGTCGGAGATATAGATGAAGTGTTCGAAAAACTTAGTCGCAAGATCCTCGTACGTGTCGTCGTCACGCGACAATTCGAGTGCGATCGCGAGCATGTTGAGGCAATACATCGCCATCCAGCTTGTGCCGTCTGATTGAACAAGTGTTCCGCCAACGGGCAGCGGCTGCGAGCGATCGAAAACACCAATGTTATCGAGCCCGAGAAAGCCGCCTTCGAAAACATTCTTTCCTTCGGCGTCCTTTCGATTGACCCACCACGTAAAATTGAGTAGCAGTTTTTGGTAAACGCGGGCCAAGAATCTTGTATCGCCACGCCCCTTTTGTTTTTTCTCGATCTGATAAACCCGAAGCGCTGCCCAAGCATGAACCGGCGGATTTACATCCCCGAACGCCCACTCGTAAGCCGGGATCTGCCCGTTCGGATGCATGTACCACTCGCGGAGCATTAACATCAACTGCTCTTTGGCAAACGCCGGATCGACAATCGCAAGCGGCACGCAATGAAACGCCAGATCCCAGGCCGCGTACCACGGATATTCCCACTTATCGGGCATCGAAATGACGTCCGAGTTGTAGAGGTGCTCCCACTCTTTGTTGCGGCCCTTTCTGCGCGAATCCGGCGGCTTTGGCATTGCCGGATCGCCCTCAAGCCAGTCGCGCACGACGTAGTGATAAAACTGCTTTGACCACAACATTCCCGCAAAAGCTTGTCTTTGAACACTTTTGGCATCTTCCGAAAGTTCGCTCGGTGCAATCGCGTTATAAAACTCGTCGCACTCGGCGATACGTTTCTCAAAGATCGAATCAAAATCGTCAAAGGCCGTGTTCGATGTCTTTCCGGTTTTCTTTGCGGCTTTTGCGTCTTTGCGGGAAATCTCTTTATCCGTCAGCCGCAAACGTATCGTCACCTCTTTACCAGCCGGAATCTCAAGCTTGTACAATCCGGCCGCCTTTGTTCCTGTCTTTGCGCGATTTACAGCATCAGTTTCGCCGTTGACGACATAACGATGAAACGCATCCTTAACGTATGGCGTCCGATTTTGTGTTCCAAACAACCGTTCATTATTGGTCTCGTTCTCCGTGAACAACATCTCGTCCGCACCCTCCAGATACAAAAATCTTTTACCCGGACTTTCGCAATCGATCTCGATAACTCCTGAATCGGCATTCCGCATTCCGCACTCCGCACTCGAAGCGTCCCACGCCCAGGTGTTTCTGAGCCAAATCGTCGGCAGCAGGTGTATGGCCGCCTCGGTCTCACCACGATTTGCCGCAGTGATCATTATCAAAACATCATCGACATCGGCTTTTGCATACTCGACAAAAACGTCAAAGTAGTTGTTTTCGTCAAAAATCCCGGTATCCATCAGCTCAAATTCACGCTCGAGTTTGGTGCGATTGCGATTCTCGACGATCAGCCGCTCGTAGGGAAATTCGTCTTGAGGATATTTGTAAAGATACTTCATGTAGGAGTGCGTTGGCGTCGAGTCGAGATAATAGTACAACTCTTTCACGTCCTCGCCGTGGTTGCCTTCACTCCCGGTCAGGCCAAACAGTCGTTCCTTAAGAATCGGGTCTTTGCCGTTCCACAATGCGACCGAAAAACATATGTTCTGCTGCCGGTTACTGATGCCGGCGATGCCGTCCTCATTCCATCGATAGGCTCGTGAACGCGCGTGATCATGCGGAAAATAGTCCCAGGCAGAACCGTCCGCCGAGTAGTCCTCGCGCACTGTGCCCCACGCCCTTTCGCTCAAATAAGGGCCCCACCGTTTCCAATGTTTCGTCCTCGCGTCCGACGCGGCGAGGCGTTTTTGTTCAGCGTTCATAAAAACCTTTCACCAACGAGACACGGAGTGCACAGAACAAAATTTGCGTTTGAGTCTAATTATATTCTCTCTGTGTTATCTGTGTCTCTAACGGGCAGACTATTTTTCAATCATCCTTACGGCGTGGCCATCCGGGTCGCGGATCATCGCCGCCTTTCGAAAACCAAGCGTCGCCTCGCCGAATGCCACGATCCCACTAGAAATATACTCGGCCTTGTAACTCGCAAAAACTTTGCCGATGTCATTCGCCGCAAAACTCGTCTCCCAGTGCCACAGGTCGCTCGAGCGCGTGTCGCGGGGAAAGGGACGGCCGTCAGTTGGTGCGACATACTCGAGAAATTCGACCGCGATGCCGTCCTGAGTGGTTCGCAAGCCCGTGATGTGCAGTCTCGCCCCGAAAACATTGTTGAGATGCTCCTGTTCGGGTCCGTAATTGTCACTGGTTCCGGCGACTGTCAGGCCGAGCTTGTCGCGGTAAAACTTAAGGCTCGCGTCACTATCGCCGACTACGATCGCCGTGTGATCGATGCCCAGGAAGAGCTTGCCGGTTTTTGCGAAGTCGTGCCATTTAGCACCTTTGTCGATTGGAAACGAGAGAATCTCAAGCACGTGATTATCAAAGTCTTTAAAGTAAAACGCTTTGATCCCGGCCGCTGCCTTAATATATGGCGGCAAAGTCTGCGGCCCGGTCGATGCGTGCCGAACCTTGTGCGAGCGAAGCTGCGCGTATGCCTTGTCTATGTCCGACACGATGATCGCGATGTGCTGGAACCAGCGGTCGTTGCTGCGTGAATCGACCGGAATTGGCCGCCCCTGCGGCGTCAGATATTCGGTCAATTCGAGCGTTTCAGCGCCGAGTTTCAGATCGACGATTCGCGCCCGAGCCCCAAATACGCCCGACAGATGCTCGAATTCCGTTCCCCAAACTTCGGTGTCGGCGACCTTTTCAAACGTCAGAACTCGTGTGTAAAAATCGATTGCTTTGTCCATATCCGAAACGGTAAATCCGACCGTTTCAACCCGCGTGACGGCCTGGCCATTCGCCGACGTAAGAAACGCCAGCAGAGTCAAAAGCCCGATAATGAGCCAGCCAATCGGATATTGGTTTTGTGGTATTCGCTCGCTATTCATCAGTTCATCCTCTCCATCAAATGTCGTCCGACTCGCAAGGCATTCGCCATTATCGTGAGTGCCGGATTCACCGCTGAGCTCGATGGGAAAAAGCTGCCGTCGACAACGTAGAGATTATCCAGGTCGTGAGTTTTGCAGTTGCGGTCAAGGACGGAAGTTTTTGGATCATCGCCAAACCTCAGCGTACCGTTTTGATGAGCGACGCCCGCGAGCGGTATCTGCTGGCCGAGATATAAGTTTCGCGAAAACAGACCTTGATGACACTCGCCGCCGTGGATGTCGCATTTTCGCTGGCTCTTCATCAGACCCTTCAACTTGTCCTGGAGCCGCTTGTGCGCCTCAACGTTGTTTGGCGTGTATGAGAGCACGATGTCGCCGTCTTTATTGAGGATCACGCGGTTGTCGGGCCGCGGCAGATCTTCGGTAGTGAGCCAAAAATCAAGGCTGTGCTTTGCCATCTGATCGAGGGCAAAGCCAGGTGCGATCGCCGGTGCGCCGGCCGAAAGCGTAATGCCATCCAGCTTGCCCACAAACGATATATGTCCCATCGGATACGGAAAATCGTCCGCCCCAAAGTAATAATCATTTACGCCGAGGGTCTTCTGAAAAACCGTTGGATTTGGGCATTTCGAGACCGCAAGCAAAACGGAATTCACGTGTCCCATATAGTTTCGCCCGACCTGATCAGAACTGTTTGCGAGGCCGTTCGGATGTTTCTTGTTTGCCGAACGCAGCAGCAACGCCGCCGAATTTATCGCTCCGGCAGACACGACGACGAGATGCGCTGAGTATTTCTCAGACTCACCCTCACGTTCGACGATTACGGCCGATACTTTTCGGCCGGTAGCGTCAGTTTCGAGCTTTTTCACTAATGCATTTGTAAGCAACGTAACGTTTGGAAAGTTCAAGGCCGGCTCGATGCCGCAAACATGAGCATCAGATTTTGCGTTCAGCAGACAAGGAAATCCGTCGCATGTCGCACACCGCACACACGAGCTTTTGCGGTCGTTTTCTTTAAGCTGAATGCCAAGCGGCACATGAAACGGTTTAACACCCATCGCCGCAAAATCTTCGGCGAGGTGCTCCATTCTAGGCTCATGACTCACCGCAGGATGCGGAAACTCTGAGCTCCGCCACGGCTCCGTCGGATCCTCGCCGTCCTGACCGTGGACGGAATACATCTGCTCCGCCTGCGAATAGAATGGCTCAAGCTCGTCGTAACTGATCGGCCAGGCGGGCGAAATGCCGTCATGATGTTCTAGCTCGGCAAAATCGCGCTCCCGCATCCGAAACAGCGCCGCGCCGTAGAATTTCGTATTCCCGCCGACGTTGTAATTAGTGTGCGGGTGCAGCGGTTTGCCGTCTTGGTCGAACCACACTTCTTTTGTGTTGTACTTTCCTTCGACATTTACGGCACGAGAATTCCAGTTGTCCGGCTCGCGCTTTACAAAATCGCCGCGTTCGAGGATCAGAATCGTCTTGCCCGATGGGGCCAGTTTGCGTGCAAGCGTGCCGCCGCCCGCGCCAGTGCCGATGATAATCACGTCGTAATGTCCGTTGTTCATATAAATCTCCAAGAATATTCACCACAGAGACACAGAGGTCACTGAGGAAAACTATTTCAGCTTTTATTCACAATTGCGTCGCTCTGATAAGAAAAATCTTTTTTAGAAAACTCTGTGCTCTCTGTGTCTCTGTGGTGAATCTTTTCCCAGTCACAGTTAAAAATGCATCGTTCGTTATTGTGGTGATGCAGCTTGGCGCAGTAGACCGACTTCAGGCCTCGCAGCATAATGAAAACCTCGGCCGCGGCGAGCATCGCAAGCCCCGGCGCCACGAAGTAGATCCAGATTGAATTCCAATGGCCGGCGACCGATGCAGAAGCGAATGTCCGGGCGGGATTCATGCTCATACCCGAAACCGGCGATTCAACCGCGATGTAAAACGCCACGAAAATGCCAGCACAATAGGGTGTCAGACGCGACCATCGCGCCGAGTTGCTGGTGAACAAGATCATCGTCATCATAAAAAATGAAATGACGAACTCGGCTGCGAACGCTGCCCAAGGGCCGTATTCACCCGGCACCGTCACTGCAAACTTAACCGCGCTGTCGGCGAGCAGATCGCCCAAAAACAACCACGACAGCAAAACGCACATTACGCCGCCGACAAATTGCGAGCCTGTATAAAACACTGCGTCGATAAGTTCGATCTTTCCCAATCTCAAAAAGGCCAGCGTAACCGCCGGATTAAAATGCGCTCCCGAGCGTTTGCCCCACGGTGAACAGATTATTGCGACCGCTGTTGCTCCCATCGCAACGCCCATTATCACCGTTCGAATCTCGGAATCGATCCCGATCACCGGCGAAGCCGGGTGAAAGAGCGCCACGCTAAACACGCAGGCCGAAACCATAAATGTACCTAGGCACCACGCCTCGATTATGTATTCCGGCCAGTGATTTTTTAACGCGTCTAACATAACCCTCTCGCAAGTGAAAATCGTTTAGCTCACGTGTTTTATTCCCGTAAGTTTTGTATCGGAATCGCTGTGCGAGAGTCCGTTACCGGATCAAAAAGATCGAATCAAATCCGCCAAAACCGTCTTCCTTCTTAAATCCTTGGCTCGGATCTTCGGTCCAGCGGCTGCCGTCGACAAGGAACTTATATCGGTATTGTCCGGCCGGCTGGCATGGAATCGCAGCCCGCCACAGACCGAGTTCGGTGCGCTCGAACATTACTTCGTCCTTGAGCCAGGCGTTGAAATCACCGCACAAGGCTACGCTCTGGGCGTCGTCGTCGTGGTACGAAAACAGTATGTGCCGGCCCTCGACCCGGGGCGGGAAGTGAGTGTCGCGGTTGAGAAAGTGTACCTCGTCGCGAGCTTTTTGCGTGGCGAGACCTGCAATGAGAATGCCGAAGCCCTGTCTCACGTGCGGATGACCGGCGAGTTTTGTCGCCGTCGAGACAAGTATGTTTTTGACGGTCGCGGGCGTAAGATCGGGGTTTGCTTCGAGCATCTGCGCGACGACCGACGCAGTGATCGGTGCGGCGAACGAAGTGCCGTCAACGTGTTGGTAGTGCGTCGCGACGATCTTTCGACGGACAAGTTCAGTCTCAACGATACGACGTGCAGCTTCGGCACCTTGGTCGATGACATCGGCGGCGAGATCAGCTGCCTTCCAGAACTCGGCAAGCAAAGGCATGAACTGATAGTTCGGCGCGGCGGCGAGCATCGACAGTGTTTCCGCAACTTTATAATCGATGGTCTCGGGCAGTATCGGCGCGGCGACATACATCGCCGGAGCAATTATCTCAGGTTTTATCAAACCGTCGGCGGTTACGCCAAAACTTGAATGGTAAAGGTCAAAATTCTCAGCAGAGAACTGATTTTCGTCGCTGTAACCGCCGACCGTTATCACCGACGGAGCGTTGGCCGGCGGTATCGAGCGTGTTTCAGCCGAGTTTCCGGCGGCAACGGTCACAACGACGCCTAGTGCGATCAACTCCTCTGTCAGCCGGTTGACGCAGCTCTCTGGCGTGGGAAGATCAACGTCGCCACCGAGCGACATGTTGAGTACACGTATGTCGTATTTTTTGCAATTCTCGATCACCCAACGCAGTCCGCGTTCGATCGATTCGTCAGCGATGCGCCCGTTCTTAGATACTTTTACCAGAACGAGCTTGGCATCCGATGCGAGGCCGCGATAGGCGCCGTCCGACAGGCTTCCATCGCCCGCACATGAGACGACAGTCTGCGTTCCGTGCCAGTGATGACCGCGTGGTTCGCGTATGTCGCTAAGCGAACGCTCATCACCCGTCACGTCGTAAAACGCGACGACACGGTTTGCAAAATCCGGATGCGGATAAAACCCAGAATCGAGAAACGCAACCGTCACATTGCGACCGGTGAGCGTCGTGTCGGCATTCAGCTTTTTTGCCGTCGGGATGACCGCGAAGCGATTCTGCGCGTGAGTGTGATCGTGTGATTCAATGAGTCTGGCTTTTGGCATAGCAGGTCACAGGCGCACATATGCTCCCGACCCGGTAAATCACGCCATTAGCTCAGAGTATTCCATGGAAAACCGATTGCTGCTGTTTGTGTTCAACCCGCTTCGTTTGGAGATTCGAGAGCTTTTTTCATTCGGCTGCGGGCGTCGTCGCTCAGATGAATACCCGTGTCTTGTTGGCCGATCTTTTCGTCGCTGTGGCGAAGAGCAGATCTAATCAAGCGGAGTTGTTTAATAAAATTGATGCACGGGTCGCACGAGAGCAGGTGTATCTTCATGACGATCCATTCACGCCACGATAGTTTTTCGTCCATCGATGCCGTGATAATTTTGACTATCTCTTTGCATTGAGGCAGATTGCGCCATATCAAGAGATTAAATTTCGTATGTTTTACGCGAGCTTCCTTCATTCCTTATCTAAACTGCTCTGAACCATTTAACCTCGACGCATCGCCTTAGATGCATACGAGCCCGGTGCATGATAACCCAAAAATTGCTGGTCGATAGACTTAGCACGCCGCAGATCTCGTCGCTCGACATGCCGTCCATCTCGCGCAGTGTGAAAACATTTGCGACGCTCGCCGGCAGGGCCGATAAACACTCGTTCAAAACGCTCCAAAATTCGCTCCGCTCCAGGACCTGCTCGGGCGATTGCTCGGGATCGACCGGCCGAAGCGGAATTGCCCAATGACCATCCCAAGCGTCCGGCCGATCAAAAAAATAATCGACATCCGAGAGATCGGTGTCCTCGTCGGTGATCTGCACCTGCCTGCTGTTCCTGCGGTATTGGTCGACGATCTTGTGTTTCAAGATGCCCGTCAGCCACGTTCGCTCGGCTGATTTTCCGCGATAAGATCGCAGAGACTGAATGGCTGACAGCAAAGTGTCCTGCACCACGTCCTCAGCGAGCGTCTCGTCGCGCAGCCGCATAAACGCAAAGCGAAACAACGCATCGCCGTGCTCATCAACCCATACAGCGGGGTCAATGTTGACCGTTGGCTGCGGCGAAATGGCAACATCGTTCGCGCCAGTTGTTATCTTAGCTTCGTTCATTCGTTACGCCCGATTTTGCTTTATCCACTACGCTTTTGAGACGTTCGCGGGCCTCGTCGCTAATGGTTACGTCGTTTTCGGCAACCGAACAGCGGTCGTGATATTCACTCATCGCCCGACGTAAAAATTTTGACTGCTCAAAAAATCTCAAACACCCCGCGCACGTGACCATGTGAAGTTTCATCGTAATTCGCTCACGCCAGCTAAGATCGCGATCCAACGACTGCGAAGCGAGCGCAACAATCTTTTTGCAATCGGGCAGCAGACGCCAGATCAACCGGTTGAAAAGGTTATGTGGACTTTCGAACAGTACTTTCATTAATAAATTACGGGCTTTTTAAACCAATTTATTTCGAGACACTTGCGCAGCGACAGCCGTGCTCGATACATCATTGTCCATAAATTGTTAGCGCTTAAATCGAGAAGCTGACAAAGCTCGTCTGTATCATAGCCCTCCATCTCGCGAAGCAAAAACACGCCGGCAACGCGCTTTGGCAGCTTTGACATGCAAGTTTCGAGCGTCGTGTAAAACTCATTTTGCTGAAGCGTCGTTTCGGGTGTGGTTCCCCAATCAGCCGGAATCAGAGCGTCGTTCCAGTGGTCGGTCCATTGCGGATGAGTAAACAGATTGTCGAACGCAGAAATGTCGCATTCGGCTTCACCGATCGGAGCCTCGCGCAGCGATCTGCGGAAATAATCGACGATTTTGTGTCTGAGGATCGATGTCAGCCAAGTCCGCTCGGCAGATTTGCCATTGTAGGAGTCGAGCGACTCGATCGCCGCGAGCAGCGTTTCCTGAACTACATCCTCGGCGACACCATTATCACGAAGACGTACGGCAGCATAGTGAAAGAGATAATCACCGTGCTCGTCAACCCAAATAGTTGGATCGGGCTGATCATGCACGCCAGGTTGTCGAGCCTCACCTGCCTGCATAAATCTAAATTGAAACGGTAAAAAAAATGCTCTAGGAGCCATCGTATCACACCCGAATCGAGTTTCTTATTGAATCAATGAGAGATCGCGGGGCGTGAGTCTTATTTACCGCACGCTTTAAGAGTTTTTGCAGCCGCGCGTCGTCGCGCGCCTCTTCGAGTGTTTTTGGCCGAATCAGAAAGCTCTCGGTATCGAAGTGCCAGCTTCGCTCACCGGTCGGTCGCAACGTCGCAGCCCACGCAATTCCAGCCTCTGATCCAAATATTTTGTCCATTTTTAGTCTCCTCAACGCTCGCACACCTCACTCTCACATATTTTATTATTCGGGCCTCTATATTTATTCCAAATTTTTTTTTCGAAAAAGTGAAATTTTTTTGTAAGGATTTTGCGACTCGTACGACTAACGGTTGTAAGCGGCGATTTTTCGCTAAATTTTTCGAGGGAGCAAAATTATGAACGAGATAACACCTGAAATTTTTGAAGCAGAAGCGATGCAGCATATTGACGACATTTATCGCACGGCAAAGCGTCTGACCCGCAGCGAAACCGCAGCCGACGACCTAGTGCAGGAAACCTACATGCAGGCGTGGAAGTCGTTCGGGCAATACGAGATCGGCACAAACTGCCGAGC
>Ga0209798_10000800_pt1 | contig 19329 bp, 17 predicted proteins | sample DOMMetBare3Fresh_FD_187475 | JGI IMG/M metagenome (GOLD analysis project Ga0209798, IMG submission 187475) | Wetland sediment microbial communities from St. Louis River estuary, USA, under dissolved organic matter induced mercury methylation -... | ecosystem: Environmental > Aquatic >...
CAGTTGTCAGTTGTCAGTTGTCAGTTGTCAGTTGTCAGTTGTCAGTTGTCAGTTGTCAGTTGTCAGTTGTCAGTTGTCAGTTGTCAGTTGTCAGTTGTAATGGAAGACAGAACGGGAGAATTGTTTCAGAGAAATCAATAGAATATCGACGGAGCCCAACTGACAACTGACAACTGACAACTGACCATTGACCAATTCTTAATTATGAAGGCACAGGCACCGAGACTGTATGGCGTAATGGCCGAATTCGATAACCCGACCGATCTGGTTGCGGCGGCGCGGCGCACCCATCAGGCGGGTTACCGGCGCATAAACGGCTATTCACCGTATCCCATTGAAGAGTTGTCAGAGGCGATTGGCTTCACGCATACAGCTCTGCCGCTCATCGTCTTGATTGGCGGGGTGCTGGGGGGCATCGGCGGATTCTTAATGCAGTATTGGATGGAGGTTATTGATTATCCGTTGAATGTAGGCGGTAAACCGTTCAATAGCTGGCCGGCATTTATTCCGATTACGTTTGAGTGCACGATTTTGTTTGCGGCCCTCGCCGCGGTGTTCGGCATGCTGGCGCTCAATAAGTTGCCGCAGCCGTACCACCCCGTTTTCAATGCGCCTAATTTCGCGCTCGCGACCCGTGACAGGTTTTTTCTGGTAATTGAAGCCAGCGATCGCAAATTCGAACATGACGAAGTTATGACTTTCATGAGCGGATTGCAGCCCAAGGGGTTGGTTGACGTTGAGGTCTAAGAGACAAGAAAACAAGCAGAAAACAGACAGCGTCATGGCCATATCAGTTTCAAGCATTATCGAACGCGCCGCCGACTTGGCCAAGTGGGCGGGCCGGCGCTCTGTTGCCTTCCCGACTGCCGGGCGCAGGCCGCGTTCTGCCTTTTGCCTGTTTCTGGCCGCCTTCTGTCTCCCTGCCCTTGCCGGTTGCCGGCGCGATATGCAGGATCAGCCCAAGATAAAGCCCTTCCGATCGTCCAGCTTTTTCAAGGATGGACTCGGTTCCCGGCCTCCGGTTGAGGGCACGGTGGCCCGGGGCTGGCTCAGAGAAGACAAAGAGCTGTATACCGGGAAAAGAAGATCGGCAACGCCATTATCAGCTTCCACACCGTCGGGACCTGTGGTTATGACGCCTCCTGCAAACGCCAGCGCCTCGCAGGTTGCCTCTGCCTATCCGGACGACGTAGACAAATTTCCCTTTGCCATCACCCCGGAAATTTTGGATCGAGGGCAGGAACGGTTTCAAATCTACTGCTCGGTTTGTCACGGCATGACGGGGCACGGCGATGGAATGATTGTCAGGCGCGGGTTCCGCAAGCCGCCTTCGTACCATGAACAGCGTTTGCGCGAAGCGCCGGTGGGCCATTTTTTTGACGTAGTGACTAACGGCTGGGGCGCGATGCCAAGTTACGCTTCGCAGGTTCCGGTTCGGGACCGCTGGGCCATCATTGCCTATATTCGAGCGTTGCAGTTAAGCCAGGCTGGCGAGCAGCCGGCGACGGAAAACACCGGAGTGAGAAAGTGATTAATACCGCCTACACTGCGCCTGCGGAAGTGGCTCGCTTTCAGCGAATGGCCCTGCTGGTCGGCATCATCGGGTTGCTGGCTTTGGGCGCCGGTGCGTTTCTGAATCCGCTGCAGTTCTGGCGTTCCTATCTGGTCGGATACCTGTTGTGGGCCGGCATTGCCATCGGTTCGCTCGCGCTCCTGATGTTGCAGCACCTGACCGGCGGCGGTTGGGGCCTGGTGATACGTCGCGTGCTGGAAGCGGCAACGCGTACCTTGCCGCTGCTGCTGCTGCTGTTTATTCCGATCTTACTGGGGGCTCACTCGATCTATTCCTGGACGCACGCGGAGGAGTTGGCAGAGCACCCAGCACTCCAGGAAAAAGCACGATTGTATTTAAATCTGCCGTTTTTCAGCATTCGCGCTCTGGTTGCCTTTGCGATCTGGTTGCTGCTGGCATTTTTTCTTAATCGCTGGTCGCGGCAACAGGATCTCACTGCAGACCGCAAGCTGGCGAAGAAAATGCGAGTGCTGAGCGGCCCGGGCATGGTTCTCTTTGTATTTACAGTGACCGTGGTGGCCATTGACTGGGTAATGTCGTTGGATCCCGAATGGTCTTCAACGATCTTTGGTCTCCTGTTTGTCGCCGGCTGGAGTCTGAGCGCGCTGGCCTTTACGATTGCCTTTACCGCGTACCTCAGTAAGCGCGAGCCAATGGCCCCCGTGGTCGCTGCTTTGCATTTTCACGACTTAGGCAAGCTGTTGCTCGCCCTCGTGATGCTCTGGGCATACTTCGCGTATTCCCAGTTTTTGATCATCTGGTCGGGAAATCTCCCCGAGGAAATCCGCTGGTACCTGCCGCGGACCAGGGGTACCTGGGGCGTTATCGCGCTGGTCGTTGTCATCTTGCATTTTGCATTGCCGTTCTTGTTCCTTTTGTCGCGACGGTTAAAGCGCGATCCGCAAAAGCTGGTCCTGGTGGCGGTATTGATTCTGGTGATGCGTTACGTCGATCTGTTGTGGCTGGTAGCGCCGAATTTCCCGGGCGCCGGGTTCCACCTGAGCTGGATGGATGTCGCCGCACCGATTGGATTAGGCGGTGTCTGGCTCGCCGCCTTTTCGTGGCAATTGCGGGGCTGGCCTCTGATGCCGTTCAACGATCCGCAACTACCCAGCGTGCTGGAGCAGGCGCATGAACATCACGAGTCAGAAGATTTTATTGAAGAAGCTGGTTGATCATAATGAAGTCGAAACCTGGCAGTAACGGACATGAACACGTAACGGAAACCCCGGACGTTTCGCATATTCGTAATCTCGATGTCTCGCATGAACTAAGCGATGTAAACACACGGGGCATTATTAAGTTTATCGGGGGCCTCACGGTGTTGACGGTCTTCGTCTACATCCTGATGTGGGGCATGTTTCGCTTGCTGGCTGATCAGGAAAATAAGAAGGACGCTGAGCGCTCGCCCATGGCCATGACCGCCGGCGAGAGTCTGCCGCCAGAGCCAAGACTGCAGGGAGCACCTGGCTTTGCCGCCCAACTCGAAAAGGAGGCAGACCTGAACGAAGGCGAGAAGTCAGCAGGACCGACGCCAAAAGATCCGCTTTGGGAGATCAGAGTGTTGCGTCAGCACTGGGAGGCCGGGCTGAAAAATGGCGCGAAAGATGAGAGCGGAAAGCAAATTGGACTGCCGATACAGGACGCCAAGAAGGAACTACTCCGACAAGGATTGCCGGTTCGTGCAAATGGAGCGGAGGCCGAGAGCCGCGGCTTGCCCACAGCCTGGAGCTCGGGGCGCATGGCCGGCGGCGCAGGGCAGTAGGAAGTTGGCAGGAAGCAGGAAGAATAAGCGAATGGCAACTACAGTTGGGAAAATCATCGGATCCATCGCCGGCCTGGGATGGAGGCTCTGCTTTCTGCCATCCGCTTGCTGCCTTCTGCTTTCCGTCTTCTGCCTTTCCGCGCAGGGACAACTCGTGCCCAAGCAAGGCTCACCGCTTTATGGTGGCCGCCCGGAAAATGGACCAGTCGCCACCGGCTTGCCCAAAGCCCTGCAGGATGTCGGCATCGATCAAAAGCTGAACCAGCAAGTGCCGCTTGATCTTATCTTCAAGGATGAGAACGGTCAGGCGGTCAAATTGGGTCAGTACTTCAGCAAACGCCCGGTAATTCTGTCGTTGGTCTATTACAACTGTCCCATGCTCTGTACTCAGGTACTTAACGGCATGATTGCGAGTTTCAAAACCCTGGAGTTTCAGCCGGGAGAACAATACGAAATAGTTACCGTCAGTTTTGATCCGCGTGAGACGCCGGCCCTCGCGGAGGCCAAGAAGAACCTGTACGTCAATTACCTGCCGGTCTCACGACGAGCGGCCGCCAACAGTGGATGGCATTTTCTCACCGGTGATGAAGCCAATATCAAGGCTTTGGCGGCGGCAGTTGGCTTTCGTTATTACTGGGACGAAGCTACAAACCAGTTCGCACACGCCAGCGGCATCATGGTTCTGACGCCCGAAGGGAAATTGGCCCAGTACTATTACGGCATTGAATATTCCCCCAGGGACTTGCGACTTGGTTTGGTGGAAGCCTCCGCGAACCGAATCGGCACGCGGGTGGACCAGCTACTGCTCTACTGTTATCACTACGACCCGGCCACCGGAACCTACGGGGCCGCAGTCCTGAATATGGTCCGGCTGGGAGGAGTCCTGACGATAGTCGGAATAATCATATTGCTGCTCGCCTTGCGCCGCCGAAATCATGGGCAAGTCACACTACCAGCAGGAGGCGCGGTCTAAACAGATGCAATCGTGGATTCCCTTTATTCCTGAGAGCGCTTCCACCGAATCGGACAAGGTGGATGCTCTGTATTTCTACCTCTCCGGAGTGACGGTGTTTTTCACGCTCCTGATCGCTGGTTTCATAATTCTCTTTGTCGTTCGCTATCGTCGCCGCACGCCTTATGAGGTTCCCCGGCCGATAGCCGGCTCGCATGCGCTGGAGACACTCTGGTCGGTGATTCCCTTCGTAATTGCGATGAGCTTTTTTGTCTGGGGTGCGACTCTTTACTTTAGAAATTACCGGCCGCCACAAAACGCCATTGAAGTCTATGTTGTCGCCAAGCAATGGATGTGGAAATTTCAGCACGAGACCGGGCAGCGCGAGATCAACGAGCTACACATACCGGTGGGGCGCAAGGTCAAGCTGATCATGACCACCGAAGATACGATTCACGATTTCTTTGTCCCGGCCTTCCGCATCAAGAATGACGTCGTTCCCGGCAAGTACACGACCCTCTGGTTTGAAGCCACCAAGCCGGGAACTTATCACCTGTTCTGCGCGGAATATTGCGGTATGAATCACTCGCAGATGATTGGTTCGATTGTGGTGCTGGGGCAGACCGAGTTCAATAACTGGCTGGCCGGCAATGCGAACCAGCAATCCGCTTCGGCTTCGGGACAGCAACTGTATCAGACACTCGGCTGTGCTTCCTGCCACGGCAACAATGGCGAAGGTGGTCGTGGTCCCGCTTTGCTCGGAGTTTTCAGTAGCAAGGTGCAGCTGTCTAACGGCCAGACCATTCCCGCTGACGAGGCCTATTTGCGCGAGTCAATTCTGAATCCGCAGGTAAAATTAGTAAGCGGCTTCGGGCCAATCATGCCAACATTCCAGGGTGTGGTTAACGAAGAACAGATTGTTCAGCTTATGGCGTATATCAAATCTTTGAGTTCACAGCCGGCCGGGGCCGGTGGCGCTCCCGGCGCGCAGGGTAGCCCGAAGCCCCCGGTGCGGGAGCCGACGGAATAAGTGTTAATTAGAGAGTCGGTTTAGTCGGAGTTGTCGTCTTTCTCTTTTACAACAGAAGCCCGACAGAAGTCGGTACTCGAAGCGCCGGATGCAGGCTTAATAAGTCAAAATGGAAGAATTTAAAGTACCACCGCCGTCAAAGATAAATTATCTCAATGCCGAGTACGGCTTGAAGTCCTGGCTATTGACCCGGGACCACAAGCGCATCGCTTTGCTCTATCTCGGTTCGATTAGCTTATTCTTCTTTATCGGCGGAATTTACGCCATGCTGATTCGACTTGAGTTGTTGACGCCTCACGGTCAGTTGCTGACCTCGAGTACCTACAACAAAGTCTTTACGCAGCACGGAATCATCATGATCTTTTTCTTTTTGATTCCGTCGATTCCGGCAACTTTGGGAAACTTCCTCGTGCCGATGATGATTGGGGCGAAGGACCTGGCCTTTCCCCGCATTAATTTGCTGAGCTGGTATATCTATATGCTCGGCGGGATTGTCACGATTTATGCGCTGCTGGCCGGTGGCGTTGATACAGGTTGGACCTTCTACGTTCCGTTCAGTACGACCTTTTCCAATTCTTATGTGGTTGCGACGGGTCTGGGCATTTTTATCTCCGGGTTTTCGTCAATCCTTACCGGTCTGAACTTCATTGTTACCATTCACACCATGCGCGCGCCGGGCATGACCTGGTTTCGCCTGCCGTTGTTTATCTGGGCTCACTACGCGACCAGCCTGATCATGATTCTGGGCACTCCGGTAGTGGCGATCACAATCTTATTGCTGGCTTTTGAACGACTGGCTCATGTAGGAATATTTGATCCGGCGGCGGGCGGGGATCCCATCCTATTTCAGCACTTGTTCTGGTTTTATTCTCATCCGGCCGTTTACATCATGGTCCTGCCCTCAATGGGTGTGGTCAGCGAACTAATCGCGAATTTCTCCCGCAAGAATATTTTTGGCTATCGGTTCGTGGCTTTTTCCAGTCTGGCGATTGCTGTATTCGGCTTTCTCGTTTGGGGCCACCACCTGTTTGTCGCCAGCCAGTCGATCTATGCGGGAATGATTTTTTCTTTCCTGAGTTTCGCCGTAGCCATTCCTTCCGCCATCAAAGTCTTCAATTGGACAGCAACGCTTTATAAAGGCTCTATTTCCTACGACACGCCGATGCTCTATGCGCTTGGCTTCATCGGTTTGTTCACGGTCGGCGGTATGACCGGATTGTTTCTCGCTTCCCTCGCCGTCGATGTCCATGTTAGCGATACCTACTTTGTGGTGGCGCATTTCCATTACATCATGGTGGGCGGTGCCTTGTTTGGGTATCTGGGTGGTTTGCACTATTGGTGGCCCAAGATAAGCGGGCGCATGTATCCGGAAAGCTGGGGCAGATTCTCGGCGCTGGTGGTGTACGTAGGCTTTAATCTTACGTTCTTACCACAGTTCGTTCTGGGATATATGGGGATGCCACGACGCTACCACTACTATCCGCCAGAGTTCCAGGTGCTGCACGTATTATCGACCGCGGGCGCATCGATTCTGGGTGTTGGCCTGATAATACCGGCCATCTATCTCCTCTGGTCAATGCGCTATGGGCCCATTGCCACGGCCAACCCCTGGCACTTGCCGGGATTGGAATGGCGCACACAGTCACCGCCCCCGACCGAAAACTTTGAAGAAACTCCCATAGTAACCTGGGAGGCATATGAGTTTGCCCCGATTGCTGAACTGGAAGTGGTGGGGAGATTTGGTGAAAGCAAAGCGGAAGTGTGACCTGGGTTTTAGGCGCCTGTTTACAAAACCCACCTGACCGTAGAGAAAAGTCCTCTTCGCGGCGGATAAGCGACCAGGAAGAGTTTCGGGAGAAAAAAGCACTTGGCTGAAAGCTACGCAACAGACCATGCAGTAAGTCACCCGGCGCTGCAGCACCATTTCGAAAATATGGAGCAGCAGCGCGAAGCTGGCGCACTGGGCATGTGGGTCTTTCTGGTCACCGAGATCATGTTCTTTGGTGGCATGTTCCTGGCCTACACGTTGTATCGTGGCAAATATCCGGAATCGTTCGAGGTGGCCAGCAACCACCTGGATATCTGGCTTGGCGCCATCAATACGCTGGTGCTGATTTGCAGCAGTTTCACCATGGCCCTGACCGTTTATTGCACACAGATAGGGAAACAACAGCTGCAGATTTTTTTCCTCGTACTGACGATGATCTTTGGCTTGTCGTTCCTTGGCATCAAGGCCGTCGAGTACAAGCAAAAATACGATGACAATCTGATTCCCGGACGGCTGATTCCGGGACATCCCTTCAACCCTGCCATTCAGGAGGAAGGGGCGCCGGCAGACCATCACAAGCTGCACCTGATTCCCGGCGCGACCGTGCGAAACGTTGAATTGTTCTACTGGATCTATTTCGCGATGACCGGCATGCACGCCCTGCACATGATCATCGGACTGGGAATCATGCTGGTACTGCTGTATTTCTCGATACGCGGTCGTTACGGACCTGAGTATCACAACCCGATTGAAATCTCGGGTCTCTACTGGCACTTCGTAGATATTGTCTGGATATTTCTTTTCCCGCTGCTCTATTTGCTGGGGCGTCACATAGCGGGGCACGGATAGACCATGAGTGAGCACATAGTTTCAGTACGAGTTTATTTGGCGATTTTCATGGCCTTGCTGTTGGGCACAGTGCTCACGGCGTGGGTGGCGTTTTTCAACTTTCCCGGACCCCTGAACGCGGTGGTGGCCTTGACTATCGCCTGCATCAAGGCAGGTCTGGTCATCCTCTACTTCATGCACATGCGTTACAGCCAGCGGTTAATCGGGGTGGTTTTTGGAGCAGCGCTTTTCTGGCTGGTCATCATGTTCGCTCTGACTTTCAGTGATTATTCCACCAGAGCCTGGCTGCCGATTTTCTAGTCAACTCTCTCAAACTGCATTCCGCGCACCACCATCTTCTGGTTGCACGAGGGACAATTCAGCCTGATGGTGGCATCTGAAGTCTTAATCGCGGTGCCACAATAGGGGCAGGCGCCACTGACAATATTGTGCCTCAGACCGCCGCGCATCATGACCAGCGGCACAATCACACCCGCCACCAGCAAGGGAATGCCGAAGATCAAACCAATGCTTGTTCCCTGGCCCAGGGTCAGGGTAATTATCAAACCGGCAATAAAAAGCAGCAATCCCAATGCAATAGCGAAAGAGAATCCATAAGCACTGTCAAAGGATCTTCCGGTTTTCACAGTTACTGGCGTTTTATTTTCCATCTGCTAACCCCCAATTAGATTTTAAGATTGCGGATGCCAAAAGCTCCTTCCCTCATCCGAGCGCCAGATAAGTAGAGGTCTGTTCGGTCCGGGACAAGATGCGGAACTCAACCAAAAAGTGCCAACCCAGCTGTAGCTTGACCTCGACTTGTACTCTGGCCACGCTCTCTTGTCAACAGATTAGCGGCGCTCGCTGTGGGTAGTTGAGGGCCCTTTTGAGCCTGCGCACATATGCTGCTAAAGTATCCGGTTTCCCTGGAACTGATTTTTTCCCGCAGAGGTACCGATGAGCACAAGCGCACCAACAATTTCGGCGGCGGCGCCCTTTATCAACATTCTTGACCAGTGCGATGAGCGCGAGTGGGGTGAGATCCTGCATTCGCTCTTGCCCTCAATTCATGAGGTGGATAAGAATGCCACCCAAATCTGGTTTTCCTTCTATCCGCTGGGACTGTTTCAGGCCCTCGTCGAAGCGGACGATAGCGAGCACTTAGCGCGGGAATTGTTGTTGCAGGGCAATTACCGCCTGCAGGATCAAATTGATTCGTCACACAAATTTCTCTACGGGCATCGTTACTGGCCGCAGATCAGGGAAGCGGTCGCAAGGCACGCTGCGGAATGGAGGGAGCACGACTCTGAATCCACCAACCAGACATCTCCCGACGCTTGCGCCGGTCTCCTGACTGAGCAGATTCAGAGCATTGCGGCCGCTGCGGCGGCGAGGTTAGGAGTCGAAAAATCCCTGCTGGTGGGCATCACCGCAGTCGCCTGCATGACCTTGCGGCAGACGGGGCTCGCTCTTTTTGCGGCAGCGCTGGGTACCATCAACATCGATAACAAGCACGCAAAGAAATCGCCGGATCAGATTCTGAAAGAGCGCGCCAAAGATGACAGTCAGGGCCTGTTGGGATTTCTGAAAACGGTCGATAAGAAATGGACTGTCGTATTTGACGAAAACGATGACGAGGCTAAATACAAGCTGAATAACCTGCAGGACCTGGCCTGGGGCGCGGCCGAAGATCGCTCGCGGGACTGGAGTGCGCTTGATCCCCGTCGCATTGAGGGACCGATTCCAGTCGAGTGTCGTTCGGCGTCATGCGGCACCTGCTGGGTCGGTATCCTGGGTGGCAACAACAAGCTTGCTCCGGTGGCGAGCCGCGAGAGCAAGAAGATAAAAGAGTTCGGCTACATCGATACAGCTGAACCCAGACCGCTGATTCGCCTGGCTTGCCAGGCCCAGGCCGAAGGAGCAGTGTCCATCGTGATTCCACCATGGAACGGCGTTTTCGGAAAGTTCTTAAAAGCAAAGAACCACCCGGCCACAATTCAGGAGGCTCCAGAGGAGAGGATCAATTAGCAACCCGTCTGGACATCAGCATCCTGGCCAGAAGTCGCCTTACATCCCGCAGTCGTTTCGCTAGTCTTGTCTGAACACGCCAAACATCCGAGTTATTCCCCTCTACTGCTGGTGTTGGGCGCGGCTATGCTCTGGAGCACCGGCGGCCTCTTCATCAAAGCCACCAGTCTTTCCGGATTTGAACTCTCGTTTGGCCGCTCACTCCTGGCGGCCATCACTGTCGCTGTTTTTACTCGCCGCGAAGGGTTTGGGTTAAATCGCGTGACGGCTTTGGCGGCGACAATTTACGCGGCGCTGCTGGTGCTCTTTGTGCTCGCTACCAAGCAAACGACTGCCGCCAACGCGATCTTTCTGCAGTACACCGCGCCCGTCTATGTGCTGGTGCTCGAACCCCTTTTTTATAAGGAGAAGTTTCGGCGGCGCGATTTGATCACAGTCGCCTTTTGCATCGTTGGCATGTCGCTGTTTTTTGTGGGCAAACTGCGACCGCAGGATGTCACCGGCAACCTGCTGGCGCTGGCCTCTGGCCTATGCTTCGCTTTTTACTTTCTGCTCTTGCGCCACTCCAGCGCGCGCAACGTTAACCGCGCTTCTTCAGTGATCTACGGAAATCTGTTGGTTGTTTTCATTGCTGCGCCCGCAGGACTGGCCGCCATCAAACACCTAAGCAGCGCGGACGCCGCCAGCGTTGCTTATTTAGGCATCGTGCAAATCGGCGTTGCCTATTTACTCTTTACCCTCGCCATGGCCCGCGGCGTGCGCTCGCTCGACGCCGGCATCATCGGCTATACCGAGCCTGTCTTGAACCCGATCTGGGTTTTCCTGTTTATTGGCGAGCGGCCCTCAAGCTGGGCCATTGCCGGAGGACTGATCATAATTACAGCAGTGATTTCTCATATGCTGGTCGATAGCAGGTTGAAAAGCGGCCAGCCTGGCCGGCCGGATCTAATCCCCCACGAATAAACCGCCGTCTGGCGCCTGGCCCCGCGCTGTCACAGCCACTGTTCTCGATTGTCGTAGTAAGCCGGGGAGCGATCTGGAAATCGTTTTTTGTATGCCAGGTATCGCTTGTGCCAGTACTCGTACCGGCGATCGGAAGAGCGCAGCGTCCGGTGCGGAATTGCTCGCAGGTGATCTTCGATCTTGTGCATGTTTTTTGCCGAGAAACGCCAATCATAGTTTCCCAGGTCATAGAGACTGGTCAGGCCGTACCCTTTGATGCGGCCGGTCAGGTCGATGTAAGGATCAAAGTAGCTCCAGACCAACTGACGCAAATTGCGGAACAAAGGCTTGCGGCCATGCAGTCCGATGTCCCGCGAGCGGGCCACCGATCCCCAGCGGCCATCTTTCTGAAAAACAAAAATCACATGGTCCAGGAGGTCCTGCGATTCCACATCAAGCAGGAGCGGCGGGTAGCCATGCTGTTCCAGAATTACTGCGGCCGCGACCGCGGCTTCCAGACAATGGGCTTCGTTTCTTTTCACAACTTGGCGGAACGAGCGCATCGTGCCACCCTGACGCTCCCAGTTATAAGGCATCAGGCTCAGCCACCGCTGAACCTGCGCCGGAGTACGCAATTGCTGGATCACCTTCCACTCGTTCCTTGTGAAAGCGTGTCGTTCCGGTATTTTGTTCATTGTTTAAGCTAATACCAGAACACAAGGTGCGCCCGCAACAAGCGTTCAGTGTACCGACTTCAGTCAGGCCTTTCGTGTCGCGCGCCAGCGCCTGGGAGAAGTCAATAGTCTGAGCGCGCACTCTCACGGATCCAGCCTTGCGTGACGAACTGGTGATGATGTATGAGATTAGAAGATAAACGGAAGAACCGGATGGTGAAAACAGCCCCACGGTTCCTGCAATCCTGAGAGGCGGGTTAAGCGAGCAAGCATGGGTAATAACACCGGACCAAACTACGCAACTCACCTCGAACGAGAAACGGAAAATGAGGCACACCGTCTGACCGAACATATCGAAAGCGCTCTGACCGCCGTAGCTGCTGGTTCGCGCCACGACGCCAACTCGATTGAAGCGGCGGCCGATCGGATCGAGCGCGCCGCTCGCGATCTGGTGTTGGCGCTGCGCGAGTTGGCGCGCGAACGCTCTGTAAAGGAATAATCGTAAATCCCCGGCGCGTGAATTCGCCCTGGCTTTCGCGCTCTACAATCATCGGAGATCACATGAGTTCATCCCGCACGCATCAGATTGATGACAACGAAACGAAAGATTCAACCACGGGTGGCCGGCTCAGAGAAACCGCGTTGACCAGCAATAAGCACCTTCTCAACTGGGTCGAAAAGATGGCCAACCTCACGAAGCCTAATGCTATTCACTGGGTCGATGGCTCGGTCGCAGAGGACGAGGCTCTTAAAGGCCAGATGGTAGCCGGCGGTACCTTTATCAAACTCAACCAGGAGCTCTGGCCCGACTGCTACTACGCTCGGTCCGATGCCAGCGATGTGGCGCGCGTCGAGGATCGCACCTTCATTTGCTCACTCTCCAGGGACGGAGCGGGGCCGACCAACAATTGGGAAGAGCCTTACAAGATGCGCCGCACCTTGAAAGAACTCTTCGATGGCTGTATGCGCGGCCGGACGATGTACGTGCTCGCCTTTAGCATGGGCCCCATTGGGTCGCCAATGTCGCAGATCGGCGTACAACTAACTGACTCGCCCTATGTCGTAGTCAACATGCGTATCATGGCCCGCATTGGTCTGCCGGTGTTTGCGGAGATTGATAAAGACTACAAGCGTGTCGTGCCCTGCATGCACTCGGTGGGCGCGCCGCTCGAGCCCGGACAAACGGACGTGCCGTGGCCCTGCAACAAGGAAAAGTACATTGTCCACTTTCCGGAGACTCGCGAGATCTGGTCATACGGTTCAGGTTATGGTGGCAATGCTTTGCTCGGTAAGAAGTGTTTTGCTCTGCGCATCGCCTCGAACATCGCCCGCGATGAAGGGTGGATGGCCGAACATATGCTGATTGTCGGGGTCGAGAATCCCCAGGGCGAGAAAACTTATGTGACCGCTGCGTTTCCAAGTGCCTGCGGCAAGACAAACTTCGCCATGCTGATTCCGCCCAGGGGATTCGAGGGTTGGAAAGTATGGACTGTCGGTGATGATATTGCCTGGATTAAACCGGACGCGAACGGGCGACTGCACGCGATAAATCCCGAAGCGGGGTTTTTCGGTGTCGCGCCCGGCACCTCCGTCCAGACAAATCCAAACGCGATGATCGCGCTGGCGAAGAATTCGATCTTTACGAATGTTGCCCTCACTCCCGAGGGCGGTGTGTGGTGGGAAGGCATGACGGAAGAGCCGCCTGCCGAATGCCTCGACTGGCAGGGTAAGAAGTGGACACCGCAGATCGCCAAAGAGACGGGCGCTAAGGCGGCGCATCCGAATGCTCGTTTTACTGCTCCCGCCTCGCAATGTCCGACCATTGATCCTGATTGGGAAAACCCCAACGGCGTGCCGATCTCCGCCATTATTTTTGGCGGGCGACGCGCGACCACCATGCCGCTCGTTTACCAGGCCTTTAACTGGAGCTCTGGTGTCTACATTGGTGCAACCATGGGATCTGAGATGACAGCGGCAGCCGCGGGCACAATTGGCAAAGTCCGTCGTGATCCGATGGCCATGTTGCCCTTCTGCGGCTATCACATGGGTGATTATTTCCGGCACTGGATCCGCATGCAGCGATCCCTCAGCGAGACACCGCGCATTTTCCATGTGAACTGGTTTCGCAAGAATGACGAGGGGAATTTCATATGGCCAGGCTTTGGCGAAAACATGCGAGTGCTAAAGTGGATTGTCGACCGCGTTCACGGTCGTACGCTTGCCAAAGAAACCCCAATCGGCTGGATGCCGCATTATGAAGACATTCATTGGGACGGACTCAACTTCTCGCCTGAGCAATTCGAACAGTTGCAGGCCTTCGACCATGCAGGATGGCGCGCTGAGGTGTTGGGTCACGAGGAGCTCTTCCTCGACTTGCATGACCGCCTGCCCCCTGAGGCGATCTACGAACGGGAACTCCTGATCTGCCGGCTGTAACTTTTCAAAAGTAGTTTCAAAAGCTTCTTTCATGTCGCCGTAACGGTCGCACTGTCGGCTGGCGGAGGGACCTGGCACGTTGACCTCGGGAGCGACCTGGAGCACCGGCCAAAGCGGTTCCGCAGGGAGCTTCGGGCTCAATGGTTTGGGAGCCAGGAACAAATGGAAAGAGCGGGTTTTAGGGCGATGACGAGCTTCTTGCGTCGTAATCCACACGGCGAAGGACTCTTGTCGTTCGACCGCTTTCAAAATTGTTATGAAGCGGTGTCTTCCGCCGCGGTTGCCGGTGGGTTGGTCGCAACAATCCTGAGAGCGTCCGAAACCCCGGTCGGCTGTGAGATTTTGCTCATCGGTGCGCGATTTTTCCGAAGGTGCATTGCCAGAGATTTGGGATTACAAGTAATTCTCCAAGGCACGTTAATTGCACAACTAATGCCAAGCCTAAGTGAGCGAGATTTCAATAGGAACAGATTCGTCACTTGAGGCGCGCGCAGGTGCCCGAGTAGTCAGAGAGCCTGCCACAGCTCCCGTGTACTCGCCTATTAGCCTGCTCGTCCCTGGTAGTCAACGTTCGTTTTCCGCTCCATCGCGGAGACTCAGAATGCGGGGATCCACGCGCCCAATCATACATTTTCATTCGCGAATCTCCGTGTGCGCCCCAGCAATTGAAGCCCGCCGCGACCGTCACGTCACGCTAATAATCCTAAGCTCCTTAAGCACGTCCGAGCTTGAAGTGCCTTTCCCACAGGAGTATCCCCATGAAGAATCAATCCTCCACTCACAGTTGCCTTTCTCGTGGAGTCGTTAGCTCTCGAACATGTCGAATAATTTGGAGGGGGTTAGCAATCGTCCTCCTAACTTGTGCTTTGGTCCGCATAATTGGCGGAGAAGCGAGCGCTCAAAGCGCTACCGATGGCTCGACGCCGTCCGGTGTGGCGCCCGGCTCGCCCGCGGGGTCTTATTCTCTCAGCAACTTCGATAACGTCAATCTCTATAATGGTTATCTCGACATCCATGTCCCGGTGTTGAAGCTGGGTGGGCGTGGCGGGGCAGAGGCGGCGGTCGCGGTGGCTGTCAATCCGGAGCCCTGGATCATGAAGGGCACAGGAGCAACGCACGATTGGTGGACCGGCCTCAAGCCTGGCTACGGCCCGGGCGTGTTGCAGGGCAGACGCATTGGCGTGAAGTTCACAGGTCCGGGTCAGAGCTGTCCGCAGGATCACTTGGATCATTACCAATGGACGCGCACGACGCTCACCTTCACGGCTTCAGACGGAACGGAGTATGAGTTGCGGGACAAGCTAACTGGAGGACAGTGGATTGATGCCGACATCAATTACAATTACTGCTCCACCGGACCATCAAGGGGCGGGGAATTTGTCTCTGCTGACGGCTCGTTTGTTACCTTCATCTCTGACGCGACTATTATCGATCGTAACCGCTACTACACGAACACGGAGCAATACATTTATCCTTCCGGCTATTTGATACTGAAGAACGGTATTCGCTACCGCATCGTCAACGGGCTGGTTTACTGGGTGCGTGACCGCACCGGTAATATGCTGAGTTTCACTTATGGTCTCAATTCTGGCGACGCGCTTACTTATTGCAAGGTATTGACTGCCACTGACTCAATCGGGCGGTTAGTGACGTTTCAGTACACCATTTCCTATGACACGATCACGTTCACAGGTTTTGGCGGCGCACCGCGCACCATCACCGTTAGCCGGGACGGGCTGAATGGGGTCCTGCGCAGCGACTTCCTTAACCAATCCGGATGCCAAAACCCAGGCGGGCCTTATTGGCCTGGCATAAAGAAGCCGAGCCAACTCTTCCCGGAGCTGACGCCGTGGCCCGGCGAGACATGTTACAACGTAATGGTGGTCAGCTCGATCATCCTGCCTGATGGTCGCAGCTACCAGTTCAAGTACAGCCCGTACGGAGAGGTGGCGCGCGTCGAGACACCAACCGGTGGCGCGATTGAGTACGACATGGTACCTGGTTCGGGCGTCGTCTGGGACGAAGGCCCCGACGGGCCCGAGGCGCAAATCCTCCGCCGGGTGCAGAGCAGGCGGGTGTACCTGTCCAAGTACGATAGCACTCCGGTTAGTGCGATGACCTATTCCACGGACCTAGCGAATGAGGCAATTGTGACCGTAGATCAAGTCGACCCAGCGACTAACAACAAACTGCTGAGCCGGAGCAAGCATTATTTTCACGGCAATCCGGTCACTTCTCTGTTCCGAAAGAACCCGCCACCACCCGCCTACCCGCCCTTCAACGAAGGACGCGAGCGAGTTACTGAGTCCTATGACGTCGCCAACGGCGTTGCGGGCATTGTGCTGCGGAGGGTCACGAACGTCTGGGAACCGGGAGCTGCGATCGCTGCCGGCGCCCCGGACGCTAACGCACGCGTGAAGGAGACGACCAGTGAGTTGACTGATGCGAATCTCGTTTCAAAGCAGACCTTCAGTTATGACCTGTACAACAATCAGACCGATCTTAAGGAATACGATTTCGGCAGTGGTCAGCCGGGGACGCTCCTCCGCGAGACGAGTACGACTTACGTCGTTTCGACCAATTACACAAGCAGGGACGTTAACCTCCTCAGCCTGCCGATCCAGACTTCCGTCCTTGACGGCAACGGAATCGAGCGGGCTCGAGCGACTTTCGAGTATGACAACTACACTACGGATACGAATCATGCGGCCTTGGAGCCCCGCGCCAACATTAGTGGACTTTGCGATGGCTCCCCGACCAATTGTCCGAGTGGCCCGAATTTCACCGATCAAAACTATGTGACACGTGGGAATGTCACCGCGTCGACGAATTATCTTTTGAATAGCAGCGGTGTGGTCACTGGCTCAATCTCTGCCTACGCGCAGTACGACATCGCAGGGAATGTAGTTAAAGCCATTGATGCCCGAGGGTACGCAACCACGTCTGACTACCGTGACAACTTTGGCGGGTCTGACGACGTCGTTCAGTCGGCCGGAGAGCCGGCGAATATCCCACCCGCTGGTTTGGCCGGACAGACAAGCTATGCCCTCCCCTTCAAAGTAACGAATGCGCTCGGGCACACAGCTTACAGCAAATACGATTACAGTCTCGGCCGACCTGTGGCCGGCGAAGACGCTAATGGAATCGTATCGCGCGGCTATTTCTACGACTCTCTGGATCGTCCCACGCAAGTTCGACATGCCGCGGGCACCAGCCTCCAAAGTCAGACAACTTTCAGTTATGACGACGTTAACCGTATCGTCACGACCACCAGCGACCAGAACACGTTCAATGATCCCAACCCGCTCAAGAGCGAAGTTGTTTATGATGGCCTCGGTCGAGCGGCAGAGAAACGCCAATACGAGACGGCCAGCAGTTACATCACCGTTCGGCAAACTTACGACGCTCTGGGCCGCAACTATCAAACTTCGAATCCTTTCCGGGCCGGTGACGCCGTGCTCTGGACCACGACCGCCTACGATGGCTTGAGTCGAGTGATTTCAGTGACGACGCCCGACAGTGCGGTCGTCAAGACCGCCTACAGTGGCAATCGTGTATTGGTGGCTGATCAGAATGTGAGCGATGCACTGCGGAAGAAGCGGATAAGTGAGACGGACGCGCTAGGACGATTGAAACACGTTTGGGAAGTCACGGCCGCCGACGCAGCCACCGAGTCTGTATCGTTTCCCGGTTGGCCGGACATAACTGCCGGTTATCGCACCAGCTACGAATATGACACGCTTGATAACTTGGCGACAGTTACTCAAGGCACTCAACCGCAACGGAATTTCGCTTACGATTCGTTGAAGCGTTTGACTTCCGCCAGTAATCCCGAGAGCGGCACGATCAGTTATCAGTACGACCACAACGGCAATTTGACGCTGAAGACTGACGCGCGCGGAGTGGTCTCGAACTACGGCTACGATGCGCTCAATCGCAACATCAGCGTTACTTACACGAACGATCCGGCGAACACGCCCGCCGTAACGCGTATTTACGATGGCGCGACGAACGGGATCGGAAGACTTTGGAAGACGCAGAACGCGAATGCGACGGCTACGATTAACGGTTACGACGCGCTCGAAAGGCCGCTATCGCTCACTCAACAGATTGGCTCAAGTCCTTTCACGGTTCTGCGCGGTTACGATCTCGCGGGCCACGTTATTTCTCAGACTTATCCGTCCGGCAACGAGGTGCATTACTCCTACGATGCTGGCGGCAGATTGAATGACAATGGCGGCAACGCGGCGTTCCGGGGCAATCTCGGCGACGGCATAAGCCGGGACTACACTTCCGAGATTGAGTACGATGCCGCCGGTCGCATGGTGAAGGAACAGCTCGGAACCAACCCCCATCTCTTCAATAAACTTGCCTACAACTCCCGCGGACAGCTTGCCGAAATGCGGGTAAGCTCCAGCTACACGGGCCCGACCGACCTCACCTGGAACCGCGGCAAGATCGTCAACGACTACAGCCTGCAATGCTCTGGCGCGAGTTGCAACGGCAGCGACAACAACGGCAATCTCCTGAAGCAGAGAGTCTACATCCCGAATGACGACCAGAGTTCGACGTCCTGGTATCAACAATACAGCTACGACAGTTTGAATCGCTTGACGCAGGCGCATGAATACACCGGCAATACTGCGTTCGATTGGCAGCAGAGCTACACTTACGACCGCTGGGGCAATCGCAGTATTAACACGCAGAACAACGCTACCTGGGGTTGGGGCATCAACAGCATGCAAGCGACCGTGGATCAAAACACGCCGACGAACCGGATGTACGCTCCCGACGATCCGAACCATGCGCTGATTGATTACGATGCCGCCGGCAACCAGACGAAGGACTATTACATGGGCAGCGGTCAGCGCTCCTATGACGCCGAGAATCGGATGACCGGGGCGCAAGACAATTCCGGGGGTTGGACTTACTATAAGTATGACGGCAATGGACAGCGGCTAAGAACCACAGCGAGCACCGCAAGCGCCAGCGGTTTGGAGAAATGGCAGATCTACGGATTTGATGGGGAAGTGATCGCGGATTACGACGTCTCAACGGGCCGCTCCAGGACAGTCAACCTAACCGGAGAATATGGCTATCGAAACGGTCAACTACTCGTGAAAGCAACCGTCGGCACAACTCTAACACCTACTGGAGGTGGAGGTTTTGAAGCTCCAGTAGTGGGCGCCGGCGTTTATCAATCTAATCCTTCCGGCAATGGCTGGTCCTTCAGCGGTAACACGGGGATTTCAGGCAATGGAAGTGCCATCACTTCAGGCAATCCTGATGCTCCTGAAGGAAATCAGGTAGCTTTCATTCAGGGTGGTAGCGGT
>Ga0209798_10000801_pt1 | contig 19319 bp, 8 predicted proteins | sample DOMMetBare3Fresh_FD_187475 | JGI IMG/M metagenome (GOLD analysis project Ga0209798, IMG submission 187475) | Wetland sediment microbial communities from St. Louis River estuary, USA, under dissolved organic matter induced mercury methylation -... | ecosystem: Environmental > Aquatic > Freshwater...
TTGGATCGTGGAGCAATGATTTTTTCTGCAATCATCCAGTCTTTGGGATCCAGCTTGTCACCCATGAATGCGTAGGCTGCAATCCATTTTAAACCGGCCAGAAGCTCCCGCCCCATTAACCAGCTGACAGGGCGTTTAAAGTTTTTCCTGTCGCAATCGTCTTTGTTGTTGCCGTTCACTTGAGTGATCCCCTATTTAGGTTGCTAAACAAAGCTAGCGCTGCTTTGTTGGATTTACTTGTATTTTCGTATTGATTTAGAGCCAAAACTGGGTAGTTTGTCTTGTAGCTGAGACCAGACACTCTGCAACGCTTTTTTACTTTCGCCCAGACCAGCATCCATTTTTGTTAACGGGCGCTCATCAAACAAGCCACACTCGATTTTTACGAATATGCCGGGGGCGGTCAACTCCTTCGCTTTCAACATTCCAAAACTTGTCGGCCATTTGCTGCAACGTAGGCGGGAACGAACCCATCGGGTAGCGTTTGCTGCGTTACAGCAGAAAGATTTTCTCACCCCATTTTTGTGCCAACTGGTAAAAATTGACCGACCCTCCAAAACCACTGCCGATGATTACGGCTTCGTAATCTTAATGACTTTTTAGCATAATAACTTCCTCGCAGTGTAACTTATATTGTTGTGCTGCGAAAAGCTTACAAATTCAAACCGAAATAATGATCTGAATTAGATGGTAAATAGGCTTAAAATCTTGATGAACATCCCTGTTCATTGATAACTAGATATTTTTTACTAAGGCTCCACAATAAGCCTTCCCCAAGAACCATTGGCAAACATAGTTGCTGGGCCGTCGCGGTATAGCCAAGTTCCAGGTTTTGACTTGTCGATCACCAATGTTTCTGCTTTTCCGGGGGCTACCAGGACAGACCAGGGGGAACCATATTCGTTAATCCCGGTTGTAAAGGTATGTCCATACAATTGGAAGCTATGCTGGCGGGCGCGTCCGCCGGGATGCAGCACCAGAAACCGTAGCTCTTCACCCGTTTTGGCTTTAAAGTCTTGGAATGGTAAAGGCTTGTAACTGTCCTCATAAAAATTTGCAGGGAAGGCCACATCATTGAGGTCGAAGCCTTTGTGTCCATCGGTTTTCAAGCCCAAGCGTTGCCAAAAAGCCGCACTACGATAGTTAATGCCTTTTTCGCCAAAATCATAGCTATCGTCGCAGATAAAGCAATCGGGTATCGCCACTTTATCTTGGTACAAGTTGAGCCCGTCTTGATAGAACACGACATGTTCCCGGTAAGTGTGATTTTGGTTATTATGATCTTTATAGGTGACGTGGGCTGATAATTGGCTACCCGCATCTGTTTCAAATTTTGCGTCGCGTGGGTAAATTACCAAGGCGCCAAATAAGCCGTGAGTCACCTGTCCAATGGGGTCAGCAGGTGTCAAAGCGGCAACTATAGGCTCTTTAAATGGCTCAAGCTGATAATGTTCATTGTCAGTTTGCGCTTCTTTTACCTCAATTTTGCCGGCATACCAAAGATAATGTTTGGTTTCCCCTGGCTTAGCCAAGCCAGTCCTGTTATTGGGTGTGCTATTCAAACCCACCATACTGCCATCATTGGTCATGACATCGTAGCTGACTATTTGTGCATGTAAGCCGACACGGTCTGACGGTTTGGCTTGCGCTTTGCCATCTGTCCCTTGGTTATCAACATTGAACGAAACAATTTTTGGCATGAACGCATCACCCTTTTGATCTTCTATTTGACCGATTTTATTAGTTAACTGTACTTTTATACATTCATCCGCATTAGCCCTTAATACCAACGGCTCTATTGTTGGGTTACTATTGCTTTTGTTGGAATTATTGCTGGACTCATTTATGTATACTAATGCATCTGGATCATAAACCAATGATTTTTCATCGTAATACAGAGGTTTTGAGATCAAGTCTTTAACTTGATATGCAGCAATTTTGAAAGAACGAATTCGCTTGTCGGTGCAATATTTATCAGTCAACTGGGATGTGTGTTCGCCTCTTTCCCCCTGGTCATTTATATAAAACTTGGTTTTTACCTTGCCATCTGAGTTATCCTCAAGCGGTTTCAATAAGCATCCGTCAAGCCTGTCTTGGGAAAGCGAGCAGGCTTTGTTTTGCCAATCTTCCTTCATACCTACTCGTTTGCACTTTATTGAATCTAAACCGTCTTTGCCAAGCTCCCCTGTTTCAGTTTCGCAAGTTGCAGGGTCTTTACTCTCTGGACTGGCGTAAGCGCGTATCAATCCCCAAGCTCCATTCCACAAAGCATCTTGTGATCCTGCATGGAATAAATAATCGGCAGAATTTTGATTGTGGCTAATGTTACCCAGATTCAAGGCACTCAATTCAAAATGCTCAGATATGCCAATCTCCTGTGCATTGACCTGGGGTGCATTTGGATTATGGGCCTCGCGCTTCCAGCTTAAGCCATGCACATTGAAAGTGTGCTGCACTTCTTGTGCGCCCTGAATCAAGCGGATTTGCACCTTATCCCCTTCATAAGCTCGTAGCGGCTTTAAGAAGGGGTCGCCGTGAGGATTTTTTGAGCTGAATGCGTAAGCAATATCGTCCGGGTGACACAGCGTATCAGGGACAACATTACTGGTGTGGCTATTGTCGCATAATGACTTGTCACGGAGCTGAAAGTGCTTGTTGCTATCACGTTCGCCTATACGCAAAGGAATTGGCTCATGCTTGTAGTTAATAAGATAGGGATTGTGATGATCCACCGAAATCGCTTCTGGACGTTCAGGAGGATCAACGGGTGAGCCTTCTTTTTTACGGATGTCATGATAAGCACTGGCTAGATGCTCCATATGCATGGGCATTGGGCCATCTTCTACCCGTTTGTCATAAAGCATTGCAAAATCAGCAATCGCCAAAGCAAACTCGCGGGTATCGGGATGTCGTTTTAGGTCTTTCCGGTCGGTAAGAATCTGCGCCCGTGCACCGACAGCGAAAGATTCCTTGCAGTTGCCTGGATTATAAACCCCATTAAGCCCTTTGATGTTAATAGGCTGGCATTTTTTATCCTTGCCTTTAAGATCAACGCCACTAGGGGTCAGCCAATCGGAGCCTTTGGGCTCGACCAGCAAGGCATTGTAGAAGCCGTGTTGTTGTATTGAACTTGGGGCGAAATGATCATGGGTGAAGACTGTCCCTAATCCCGCATCATAACCATCTTTATGCAAGAATCGGTCAACCCACCAACGTTGCATGGTCTTTTGATAGCCGTTCGGCTTGATGGTGGCTCCCGGCTTACCATCCAATCCAATCACGACCCCACCAACGGCTTTACTGGCATTGGCAAGTTCTGATATGGCTTCTTTTGCCATCGTCCCATCTTGGTAGTTGAACCCATTCCCAGAACCATCCGAAGAGGTAACGTCAAATTTAACCAGATGAATGTGTTGGCCTATAATGTCAGTGGGTGTCGCCACTTGAAAATCATCGCGGTATAAATCTTTATGCGTACGGTTTGTGTGAACGAATTCAACACATTCACCTGATTCAGCTCGGAAGAAGAATGGCTCCGCATCTTTCACAAAACGACCGTTTTCATAGTGTGGGACTTCCTCGTCGAGTACATTGATGCGTGATTGCGGATCGTGCCATTGCTCTTCATTTGTCTGGATTCCCAAATCAATCGCAGAGACATTATAACGACGGGTGTTAAATGACTTATCCAGGTCGGAAGATTCCTTGCCACAAGGGTCAGCGAAAGGGGCTCCGGGTTGTGGCGGTTTTCCGTTCACCTTGAATGTATCAGTCTTGCCTTCTGGCGTTATGCTAGGATGCCCCAACGCATTCGCATGGAAATGCATCGCCGCTTTTTCCATAGGAGTACCGTCATTGGGTATCAGCTTTATCTGCGCTGATTCAATTTTCGCTGTCAAATCAGCATTTTTAACTTGTTCTTCCGCGGTAGCGCCACCCGGAAAACTGCGTTTGCCTTTAGCCACGATATGCCGACCCAAGCCCCCATCTTCCACTATGTCTAATGGCGGTTGCGGTGTTCGGTGACCGGCCTCTCCTGCTATATAAAATGGATAGCCAGGAAAGCCATTTTCGCCATACGTCGGTTTTGGTGGCATTGCTTGATAAGGTAACGGTACTATCGCGGGGATAGGCGTACCCCCTAGGGTTATTCCTGTCAGAGGATCCGTGCCTTTAGCCGCCATGATAGTTTTCTTTGGATCGCGGCCTTCTATAACAACGCCGTTATCCCCTCCATCCGGCAAGCGCCTGGAACCGTCCTCGAATACATCATGAGTTCGCCATAATTCCCACATGCCTTGGGCAAAATGCGGATATAAATGGCAGTGGAAAATCGAATCACCGGGCGTTTGGTTTTTGTTGCCGCTACGCCCTTTTTCCAAATCATATTTTATTTGGTAGGAAAAGCCCTGTTGTGGCGCTATGGTCTGCGAATCCAGATAGTTGGGGTGTCCGCTGGCACTTGATAGCCATTGATGTGCATGTAAGTGAAATACATGCGTTTCTTTAGGTCCAGCATGAGAATTTTGGAAAATGACAGGATCATTGAGGTAACTATGATGGACATTGGAAGGATCTTCATCATATTCCGCCAATAATGCAGGATCGCCATTAGCCCAGGATTGCAGGAAAAACTCTTCATAGAAACAATCTACACAATCTTTGGCAGGCCCTATCTCTTGGCGATTGGCGAGCAGGATAGCTCCCATCCCACTCGCCCCATAATTAATCGCAAACCCATCACGTACCCCAGCCAATTGTTTTGAATACGATAATTTCTTCTTTTTTTCTTCATCATTAGTGGCTTCTTGTGTAAATTGCTCAGGCGACAAGATGCTGAATTGCTTTTGGAAAACTGTTTTTAGTTCATCATGAAAAATAACAGTAAATTCCCGATGCGCCTTTTTCTTGTCAGGCTCAACAATAATGGCATCGAGTGGGCTGTACAGTAAATTAAAGGTGCTTCCGTTTACTTTTTGCAACAGGTTTAAAACAGGCTTGCCGTCTTCGTAAGCCGCTTCGTAATTATAAAGGGCTGGCGAATGTGCCTGTTCTTTGGCAAGTTTGAGGTCGCTCTCTTTAACTGCACTGCGGTACCAGTGGCTGTCTTTAGGCTCTACATTGACTGCCCCAAACAAACCATGCACCAAAGAGCCTCCATCCCCTTCACCGCCAGAAGGGGCAGCCAGGCTGGAAAATTGGAATGTCCCTGTACGTTCGGCGCGCCAACGATAGGTAATTGTTCCGTTGGGAGGGATGCTCCGGATTCCTGAATTTTCCGGTGTCGCCGGATCAACAGTAGGCAATCCTGAAATCGCAATCGAAGCGCAACGGGTAGTAGGGCTATCCTTAGCAGAATTTGCTTCAGACTGAGGCGCGCAAGGGTTGTTGCTGAGGTTACGGTTTATTTCGGCAATATGCGCTGCTGCTTCCTCTGCTGGAGCCACATCCTTTTCGTCGCTCTCAGGTCGTTTCGGATTCAGTAAATTGGTTAAGGTGACTTCTAATATATCACCGACATTGGCTCGCAAAACCAATGGACGAGGCCTTTTGTCGCTTCGCAAGGCCACGTTACCTGCACGTAAATCCTGAGCGTCACTCTTGCTACGGACATCACCTTTTAAAGCAAAAATCATCCCATAAGGATCGTGCGAACCGAAACGGTTGAAATAGATTTTATGGTCCAGTGCCACGACATCCGCATGGATAATTCTTGCGTTGGTTTGATTGATTGGGCCGTGACTACAGGAAACCAGAGTCAATGGTACAAGGGTCAATAATTTTAGTATATTACTGTTCATGGCACTTTACCTCAGACTATGCTGACACAATCTATCAATAAACCGGATGGAAAACTTCTGGCTGCCCTAAATTGATCCAGCGTTGGTGGGTTCGAGTCAGAATAACTATAGCCGTTACACACAATGATGCGTAATTTAGCTTTAAATTTTTTGGGTGATTGCCAAGTGAAACTGCGCCATCCAGTTGACCATCGCCCTAAAGGTATATCTGTGGTTTGTTGTAAAACCTCACAATATACCCGCGAGTTAGTTTTTGTATCAATAATATCGACGAGGGCAAAATCATTAAGTGCGAAGTCATTTTCGCTCGACTCACCAATAAGAAAATCCCAACGAATCCGGATACCGGATCCAATGTCCAGACTGTGATTAATTTCTATATAGGCGCCATCTTTACTAGCGGTAGTCAAGCCACCCGATGTTGGTATTTTATAAATAGGTTCTTCGATACCAGAACCTCTTTTATCAATAAGTTCTACGGGGTCTTTTTCAGCATAATCACTGGGAACTTTATTAGAAGCTACACGAACACCGTCCGGTTCTTCAATTAATGCAGGGTCATCCAATATAGCCATGAATTTCCCGGATCCCGGTTTCTTCAGACGGTTAGAAAAGTTTTCTATTTGATGTTCATATTCCTTGACAACTTTGCATCTTCCTCTGACTTTGTAACCATCAAAATTGCCCTGTTGGAACATATTATTAGTCATGACTCCACCTCAATTTATTTAAAATACCTGCTGTTAAAATTGAATTTCTGTAGTAGCAACCAAATCTGGACTGAGCTTCTCAAAATAAATGAATAATTATTCTGCAAACAAATAATTTTAAGAATAATCATAAATTTATTCGGTGCGAAATTAGCTTAAGTTGATAATATGAAATATAAAGCACATTGCAAGGTAATAATTCACTATCCATTATTGACAAAATAAAATGATCCCCATGTATGAATTTTTCTTTTTTGCACGCTTTTTCTTTTCGATGCTAGGATGATAAATGCATTTGCATCCAAGTATCATATTCGGGCTGTTATTGAAGTTTTGATGACCTCTGGCCTTGATGGTTCTTCGTGTGTTTATTTCTCTATAAACCTAACGGAATAGAGGACGGCTGTAGTGAGGGGTTTTCTGAAAACACAATTCTGACCAATATGCCATCGCTAGAAAAGGCTCCGCACCTTTACGTTTGCGGGGATAGTTAGACGGTACACAATTATTGGCAATATCTGTTTACCATGGCCTTGGGTGTTTGGCCGACATGAAGCCAGTTAGCTTCTCGATAACAGGCACCGGAGAAACAGTCTTTTTCGAAAAAGGTTTCCAGAAGCAGTGGACGAAGGCCATAGCGATGCAGCCAGTTTTCGGGTAGTTGCCTAGCCGCAAGCCCCAAAATTTTGGAATAGCCAAACCGAGCAATTTTGATGAGCCCTGTGCGGTAATTCCGCACGCCGGGATCTGTGAGGGGGCGGTTGTATAACTGGCTGTTCTAATTCGATAAACCGCCATACGCTTTAAATCGTCATAAACGCAAATGGCTTACCCTACAGAAAAGCTCTCCCCACATCCGCATGTTCCTTTAACATTGGGATTATTGAACTGAAAAGCCTCATTAATGCCCTCTTTGCGATAATCCAGTTCTACGCCGTCAACAAATGCCAGATCGCTTTCCGGTACTATGACTTTAACGCCGAAACCTTCAAACACGGCATCATTTTCGTTAAGCGTATCGGCGTAGTCCAGCGCATAAGCATAACCCGAGCAGCCGGACTTTCTTACGCCCAATTTTAAGCCGATCCCTTTACCGCGTTTTTCCAGTTGCTTTTTAATTTGACGAGCTGCACTTTCAGTTAATGAAACAGACATATGACCCTCTTTATGCTTGGCAAACCAAGGCTTTTAATTGATTAATAAATTCGAAAATTTCTGCTTTGGTATTCGCTAGGCCCAAACTAATGCGGAGTGCACTTTTTGCAAGCCCTTCATCCACACCCATGGCAATGAGTACTGGACTGGGGAGACTGCCGCCACTAGCGCAGGCAGAGCCGCTGGAAACGGCAAAGCCTTTTTGATCCAGTTTCATCAGCAACATTTCACCGTCGATATCAGGGATGCCAAACTGGATAGTGTTCGGCAATCGATCTGCCTGTTTAGCAAAAATGGTTAAGCCTGGAATAGAAATTAAACCTTGCTCAAGGAGTCCTCTTAAAGCAAGCAGTTGTTCACTGCGTTTGGCAAGTTCAGCTTTCGCAAGTTCCGCCGCTTTGCCAAATCCTACGATGGCAGCGACATTTTCAGTACCGGCTCTTAGCCCCTGTTCCTGTCCTCCGCCAAGAAAGAGGGGGTTTATTGCTACACCTTTATCAAATACCAATGCACCGCAGCCCTTAGGGCCGTAGATTTTATGGCTGGATAGCGACATCAAATGAACACCAAGCCGAATAAACGATACCGGGATTTTACCTAATGCCTGTACGGCATCGGTATGAACTTTGATGTCGTTTGCTCTTAAGGGATTGGCATAGGTGGCTAAATTCTGGATTATCCCAGTTTCATTATTAGCCATCATGATCGAGACCATATCCGGCTTTTCATTGATAATTTGGTCAAAAGCAACTTGCGTAATGAGTCCGTTGGCATCCACATTAATAATGTCTAACTCGGCCCCAAGTCTTTTTAAACGTAGGGCGGGTTCAGTAATGGAGGGATGTTCAATAGCGGAAATGGCGAGTCTGCCCTGTTGGGGTAATGTTGCTAATGCCAAGTTATTTGATTCAGTGCCGCCGCTGGTAAAAATGACTTGCGAGGATTGCACATCGACCAGAGCTGCAATTTGCTCCCGGGCGGTATCAATAGCGCTGCGAACAATTCTACCGTGACGATATAAGCTCGAAGGATTCCCGTAGAATGACTTCAGGAAAGGTAACATTGCTTCCAACACCCGTTCGTCGATGGGTGTTGTTGCATTGTGATCAAAGTAAATCATTCAAATTTGACGTTAATTCCGTGTGTCGATGTATTTCAATAACTTGCCGAGCATCTTGATCCTGCCTTTTGGCTATTTCCTGAACACGATGCTTTTCTAGGAGCTGAGCCAGGGTGATACCTTTTAAATAATCCCTGATTTGTTCGCTCAAGCCCATCCATAAGTCGTGAGTTAAACACGCCTTCTCATTTTGGCAATTGGCTTCACCAGCACATTTAGTGGCATCTATAGGTTCATCGACAGCTGCAATAATATCAGCAATATTGATATCATTTGTTTTGCTAGCCAACGTATAGCCACCGCCAGGTCCACGGATGCCCTTTACCATGTTGGCACGACGCAAGCGTGCAAATAACTGTTCCAAATAGGATAAGGAAATGGTTTGACGGGCTGCAATATCGGTTAAGGTAACAGGTTTTATTTGGCTGTGAAAAGCCAGATCAAGCATAGCTGTTACAGCATAACGGCCTTTAGTAGTTAAGCGCACGTGAGTATCCCCTATAAAATTAAGTAAATTATCACAACTATACTTAACCCACTAAAATAGTCAACTATTGAGATGCCTGAATTCTAACTGACAGCCAAGAAACAGCTGAAAGTCTGCAAGGATTCGGGCATCTTTTATGGTTGTAAGGCTCCGATTTCAGGACTCTTTCTGATCCCCAAGGAAAGCAGCTGCTACGGCCACTTGGCTTGTGCAAATTGAACGGCGCTTTATAACCAGAAAGATCAGGGGAGTTGAGCGAGTTATGAGATGGTTCAGCGTTACGGCCAATTGTCGCCTGAGCTTTTAGCCGAGTTTGCAGGAAACGCATAAGTTACAAAATCGGTTGCGGTTAATAGCTATGTTGTTGCACTTATGAGTTGAATGTAAGTTATATTTAATTATTTAGCGAAAATTGACCAAAAACGAAAATTTCATCGAACATACACCCTCAAACCCTGTTTCTAACGTCAAAAATTGGGGTAAATAATTTTTACAAAGCTCTACATGCTAGGGATATCAAACCATTCAGAACTGCGCAAATGGCTCAATGTTGAATAACGAAAATCAATGGGACGGTTAACATAACTATGCTTTACGGGGTTGTAATGAATGTAATCCGCATGCTTCTCGAAGTCACTTTCGTCTCTTATTTGATGTTCCCAATACCGACGCTGCCATATTCCCGCTTTGCTTGTCGGCTGGCACGAATGCGCTCTGTTTTTTATGCACCTTGAAAACCCAGCCTTAGCCAACCCCCAGCGCAGCCGGTAAGCGCAACTCCCGGCGGTAAACGCTAATTGGCGTGAATGAAAAAACCCCAAATCCCACCAGGAAATGAAGCTATGTCTTAAAGCAGGGACTAATTGCGGATCATGCGTACCTGAGATAAAGGCTTCGTTACAACTTATTGATCAGGAAAACAGGGCCGTCTGATCTTTTTTCAATTGGGCAATGCTCTCTTTGGGCATGTTAAAAATAGTCTTGAAAACCCTGTTCATCACCGAAATTAACTGGCGAAATTTGTAAGCGTTATGATGGGAGTCGCCCCTTTGTTCAGAGGTTCGCCAACTCTCTTCGTCTGATATGCGCAGTTCCACGCCGAGGGTATGCTGCTGGGTTTTTTTATCAACTTGATTTCTCCTGGCGTATATCGGTGTGCCCGGAATCATGATCTTATGGGTTTCGGCTACCCGGTGGATCGGTAGTGAAAAGCTTATCTTGCATTGGAATTTCCTGTGACCTAAAGAGGAATGCTGGTTTTTTGCTGCGTTCATGCTAAGCGCTTCATAGAATGTCTTCGCATTAGCAAGCACTTCCTGTTCAGTGGAGGTTTGTTCATGGCCAGCGCTTCGTGAAAGGCTGGTCATCAATCTTCGAACCGCTTCAATCATGCTTTCCGGTGTATCGAACAAAGTCTGGGTTATGGAGTGAGACGCCGTATTTTCCTGAAGAATAACGCCTTTTTTTTGCAAAGCGTGAAAAAGCTTCAGCGTGTCATCCTTTTCCTTCAGTATAAAAGTGATAGCGAGAATATCCCGAATGTCATAAGCCTCCCCTTCCAAATCTTTTCCTAATTTGGTAACCATACTTTCCGGACTTTTTAGTCTGGCCTTGATCTCAATGATATTCACCCGAACGCCGTCCCCGCTATCGAAAACATAACAGTTTTGTTGATCATCAACTGTTATGGAGTCGTTCAGTTTATGAAAAAACGTGGAAATTTCGACGAATGCTTTTTGCGCCGATTCGCTAGCGGGGATGTGTTTAGGATTTTCCCAGTCATAATTAAAAAGATCATCAAGACTTTGCTTTTCAGTTTCCAGAAAAAAGCCTAACTGGGCAAAATCATTAATATCTTGACTATCTTCCTCGATTGACTTTATCAGATACCCCATCTTTAGCAGGGAACAGGCCGTTTGCCGCCACTCAAGCGGTATTTTCAAGTTTTTACCCTGATAACCATGAAACACAGCCGGATACTTTCCTGAAGAAGCCAAAAGAAAAAGATGTCGCGGATCTTCGTTGACTAGCTCTTGAAACCCGGCATTATTCAAGATCGATTCTACTCGTCTCATGGCTAGCAGGTTGATCCGGTAGAGATCGGTGTTAATGGACTCTAAAGCGAGAAGTCTTTTCAGTTGCTCTTTGACAAAGGGGAACATCCAGTTAAAAAAATAGTTGTAAGTTCGGTTAACATAACTCTTTGCCCTTTGCCTTTCGCTTTCCTGCAGTTCGCCATTTCCAATAATATCGAACCCGCGGTTACCCATCATTTTGGCCGCCTGCTTGAGCGCCGCTTGATAATTCTCCGCAGATAATAATAAATACGGACTCAACTCGGCCCTATCCAGGATTGAACCGAAAATTTCATGATGCAGTTCCTGACTTGATGATCTTGATTCCATATTCATTTCTCTGGATTGGTGTTGCCGGTGTATAGTCAAACATTGGCCTGATGATAGTAAATCGATCTATTATAATAAAATTGTCAGACTTTGCGTTGGCAGAAGTTTTTTTCCATGTGCTGATTTTTCCCAAGTTAACTTTATGGGTAGACATTAATTCTGCACTTGTTTTATCCGTTTTGTAAGCATCTAAAGCTGAATTTGGCATTGTGTATTTTACGTTTCTGATGGTTTTACGATGCCTTTTATTTTGACACTATTTCTCCTTAGCATCTGGTTTGATTTTTTGGGGTTCACTATTGTTTTCATTAGCAGAAATTTGAATTTCCTTAAGTTGATTCTTAATTCTACTTTGTCAGATTACATGATTTATCCTTTCCAAGTTCGTCATTCCGGCATGGATTTCCGGAATCCAGACCCCATGGATGGGTTTGAACTTACCCTCCATGGCACTGGATACCCGCATCCCGAGGGGCATAATGGGCTTGCGAATTAATCTGACAAAGTTGAATTATCCACATTACAATTGATTTACCCATTTGGCGCGCTAATCAGAATCCCATTTATCTTGACGCATAGAGGGTTGAACGGAATTTTGAAGACTTAATTGAGTTTTGATAATTAAATCTACAATAGTGGCAGTATGTTTTTATGGCTGAGATTTTGCACCAATTAAATCAAATAGCGCCCTGCAACAGTGCATCATCATTTCAGAGGTTGCCTTCTTATCTATCCTGCTTTTTAAAACCGGGCGGCTCTAAGGGCGGCCATATATAATTGTTATAATTGTTAATGAATTTGGGCAAATTGATCTGATTATTTCGGCATAAGAATTGCTTTATACAAACTAATGATCAACTAAAGCCACCTATTTCCTATGAACGCAACTGTCAATATAAAAAAATTAAACACTATTGATGAAGATGTCCACACGGGGCTCTCCAAAGAATCGCTTAAGCATGACTTTCTGGATAACCTGTTTTATGTGCAGGGAAAATTTCCTGCCTTGGCAACAAAACATGATTACTCTCTGGCCTTGGCTTATACCGTGCGGGATCGCTTGCTGCAACGCTGGATCAGTACCGCGGAAACCTATACCCGCCAAAAGTCGAGGACTGTTGCTTATTTTTCAGCCGAGTTTCTGCTTGGACCGCATCTGGGGAATAACTTGCTCAACCTGGGGATTTCGGATCAGGTACGGCAGGCCATATCAGAGCTGGGGCTAATCTATGAGGAACTGTTGGGGCAAGAGGTAGAGCCGGGGCTCGGCAACGGCGGTTTGGGAAGATTGGCGGCCTGCTTTCTGGATTCTATGGCAACACTGGAAATTCCTTCGGTGGGTTATGGTATCCGCTATGAATTTGGCATCTTTGCACAGGAAATTGTTGACGGCTGGCAAGAAGAAAAGACTGACAAATGGCTGCGTTACGGCAATCCCTGGGAGATTCAACGGCCGGAATGGGCGGTTGAAGTCAAGCTGGGCGGACATACCGAAACTTATACTGATGCCAACGAAAATGCGCGAACACGCTGGATTCCCGGATGGACTATTTTGGGAACGCCCTACGACACGCCTATTCTCGGTTACCGCAACAATACCGCCAACACTCTGCGCTTATGGAAGGCTGAAGCCGCTGAATCGTTTGATCTCGGAATCTTCAACCGGGGCGATTATTACGGCGCTGTTCAAAAAAAGCTGGTATCGGAGAACATCACCAAGATTCTTTACCCCAATGATGAACAGATTCAGGGTAAGGAATTACGCCTGCAGCAGCAGTATTTTTTCGTGTCCTGCTCTCTTCAGGACATGCTGCGCATTATGACTGTGCAGAAAATCCCCCTGACGCATTTCCACGAAAAATTTACCGTTCAGCTTAATGACACGCATCCAGCGGTTGCCATCGCCGAACTGATGCGGCTATTGATAGATGACCATCACCTGAGTTGGGACACCGCCTGGTCGATCACTCAAAAGACGTTTGCCTATACTAATCATACCCTGCTGCCGGAAGCCCTTGAACAATGGTCGTTGCAACTTTTTGCGCGAATATTGCCGAGACATTTGGAGATTATCCTTGAAATTAACGCCCGCTTTCTAAATGAAGTGAGAATAAGGTTTCTGGGCGACGCAGAGCGTCTCGTGCGCTTATCCATCATTAACGAGTCGGGTGAGCGATATGTCCGTATGGCGCATTTGGCCTGCGTCGGCAGTCATGCCATAAACGGTGTGGCAGCACTGCATACCGAGCTGCTCAAAGAAGATGTGCTAGCCGATTTTAATACCCTGTGGTCTGATAAATTCAGCAACAAGACCAACGGCGTTACGCCCAGACGCTGGTTGGCACTGAGCAACCCTCGGCTCACCAAGCTGATATCCAAACAAATAGGCGAAAACTGGATAAAGGAACTGAGCGAATTGAAGCAACTGGAACCCTATGCTGATGAGTCATCCTTCCGTTCCGACTGGCGCTTCATCAAACGCGCCATCAAGGAGGATTTTGCCGCCTATCTGCGCCGCAGTACCGGCTATGTCATCGACCCGCAATCGTTGTTTGAGGTTCAGGTGAAGCGTATCCACGAATACAAACGCCAGCATCTAAGCGTATTACACATTATTGCCTTGTATCATCGCATCAAATCTAACCCGAATAGGGACATCGTTCCCCGCACTTTTATTTTTGGCGGCAAGGCGGCGCCTGGCTACTATATGGCCAAGCTGATGATCAAGCTGATCACAGCTGTCGGTGAAGTGATTAATAAAGATCCGGCGGTGCGCGACAGTCTCAAGGTGGTTTTTCTGCCCAATTTTAATGTCAAAACTGGCCAGAAGCTGTACCCCGCAGCCGAGCTTTCGGAGCAAATTTCAACCGCAGGCAAAGAGGCGTCCGGCACTGGCAACATGAAGTTTTGCATGAATGGAGCACTAACTATCGGCACCCTGGACGGCGCCAACATCGAGATACGCGAAGAAGTAGGCGCAGAGAACTTCTTCCTGTTCGGCTTAACTGCCAGCGAGGTTCAGACGCTCAAAGAACAGGGCTACAACCCCTTGGATATCTATAATTCCAACCCTGAACTAAAAGTGGTCATTGACCTGATTGCCGACGGCTATTTCTCAGGCGGGGACCGGGAACTGTTCAGGCCTTTGGTTAACACTCTTCTCCAAGGTGACCCATACATGCTGCTGGCTGACTTCCAGTCCTTTGTTGATTGTCAAAGTCAAGTTAGCAGGGCTTACCTGGACAAGGAGCACTGGACGCGTATGTCGATTCTAAATGTAGCGCGTAGTGGCAAGTTTTCCTCCGATCGGACTATAAAGGAATATTGTCAGGACATTTGGAATGTAAAGCCTGTCAAGATTGAACTGTTGTCTCAGGATGAGGTAAAAAAGAGTATGCTGGTCTGAGCGGTAATACCTTGATTCAGCACCATAGAGTCCTGGGGCAAATGGCTGACGTAAATTTTTATAGTTTTTCTTACAATAATCCGGGCGCCCATGGATGGTTTAGTGATGGTCTGGTCCGATAGCGCTAATCGTTACCGGGTAATAGGCGACTGACTCGACCTTATTGAAAATCCGTTGTGACCTTGGTAAAGGTGTGAGTGTTAAAAAGCATTAAAATATAAGCCATCTTAATCAAAACCTAAGGTAAAGCACAAAAAACACTCCGCTGTTACAGTTGCCCCAGATTCACAGAATATAATTAAATTTAGTTACACACAGCGGATGCTGACTTTTATAATAGCAACGGTGACACTGCACGTTGAGTTGAAATGTTTTTTGCTTTTTTATTTAGTGTTTATCAGCCAAATTCGTGTCGCCTAAAGGCGCGTACTTTTGGCATAAGTTTTCTATTTGTCAAATCTGCTGAGTAGTTACTTAGTTTAATCTGTGAATCTGTGGCGTTATATTTTTCACGAGGTACCTCACCACAGATCCTAATCAACACTCGCTGGAGTTAATTATAATGAATTCATCTGTTATTCCGACTGAGCTTAATTTTGCGAGTCAGAAACAACTGGAAGAGCTACAACACATCAATCTTCAATTAGCGGCACTGGGACAACCTACTTGTGAAGTTGAGGGTGATCAGCAATATCTTAAAATTGCCGATAGTTTGTTAAAAAACTATTCTCAGCAGCGTCGGCTTCTGGCCAAGTACCGTTGTCCGGCTGATAAACGTATTCAGGATTTTCTTAATGCCTATTTGCATGAAAACGGTGTAGATGCTCCCATTCTTTTACCTGGGGAGTCTTTTATACTGGAACATAAAGGTCTGGCCAGAGAACTTTCATTGCCGTTTCAGCACAATGAATTTCATTCTGCCTATGTTGATTCTTACCGGATGCGGCAGGGGGTTTTGCATAATCCGCAAAATGACCGGCGCACGACGAAAGGCGTATTTCATATTGTCGCAGGTGGACTTCCGGTTCCAGCCGATAAGAACGAAGTGCCCGTAGCGGCTTATGCGGAATTATTGCGCATCGCTCTGTCGCCTCCCGATGATCTGTTATGCCTGCCTTTCACCAGCAGACAAGAGAATTCTGCAAAACTCTGGCTGTCTTTATTGCTCAGACCGATAGTGGTTCCCGAAATTTCCGGCTTGGCATTTAAGAAAACCATGGAAACCCGGTTTTTTGCACCCGGTGGTTTAGTTGCCAATCTGGATTTTGTTGAATCTATTTTTGGTAATGCAGGCGATCCATATCTCCCTGAAAACGATGCCGCACTGGATATTGACCAATGGACTGGTCATACCGGCTGCATCATTCTTGCCCCACATCTGGTGGGGTGCCGTAAACAGGCAATCGGCTTACCCCATTATAAAGATGCCTCTGAACGTCAGCGCAAAGATGGCATGTGCTGGCAAAACGAGGAAGATCTCTACAATGAGGGTAAACCGTTTAAACTGGTATGCCGCAATATGAAGGGCGTCATTGTCACGCTGATTGCCGATAACTATTTTGGTTATAGTAAAAAAGAAATCAAATCCCAGATCAGCTATTCAGCCAACCTGTTCGGTGGCTGTGAGGAGGAACATTCCGGTGGCGCGCTGGCTTTTCCAAGAGCTATTCTGGGGGAAATTTATCTGCCTAATGGTGCCGACAGTAATCAACATTATCCTTTCGATCAACTTTGTCAGCTTTTAGGCCCTACCATAGACTTTAAAAATGAAGGCTATGCGATAGATAAAAAGCATCCCACAATTATTTTTATTCCGGATACGGCACAAATTAATATCCAGCAACAGCAGATAAGCTGGGTGCTTGATGGCCATACCTATACTATTAAACTGCTAATCAATCACTCTTATGTTTATCCCAATGGCTTTAGAGTTCATATGGAGCGACATCCGAATGCGCCCAGCTGGCGCTTGGTAGGCACACATCCAGAAGGCACCTTTTGCCATAAACCCAGTACCGTATCAGGAGGAGGGAAATCGGAAATTTCCAAGTCGATTGCTGGCGCCATTATTTCCGGCGCTGTTTTTGTCGATAATTTTGAAAAGGACATGGATATGGTCGCTGAAATTTTTGAGCATGATTATTCCAGCCGCTTTCGAGACCCCACACGCAACGGCAACGATCAACGCAGGCTGCTGAGCAATAAACGCACGCTAGGTTCTGTAATCAAACTGCTGACACCTTCCATAAACGAGTATTCCGATGACTATAACCAGTGGCTGAAACAAATTCCCCAGCATATTTGGGCGCTGGTACTGATGATAAAACGTTTTTATAAAGCGGAATGGGGCCAAAACTGGCGGGAACATTTTTCCGTGGATCTGGTCAACGGATATCCAGGCAATGAATTGAAATTTCATGGCCGCAAACTAATCGCCAGCTATCTTCGGGTTGGCTTTGACAGCAATGGCGCATGGCGTGTTTTCAAGTTACGGCAGGACTACATCGCTTCGGCTAAAGTTCAGATGGAGGATGATATTACCGCTTCCACTGTCGTGCCGGTTAACACTATTAAAGGGCTTAACCCCGACTATAAAAACCGTAGCGTTAAACTGGTCGATAACTGCGAACAAAGTTTTTTTCAGCGCCCTGATGACGCCGTTCACCGGGGTACGGATTTACAAACCGAACTTGATTTATCGGGTACAAACAATTTTATTTCGAATTTTCAACCGTTGACTCCAAAAGACGCACGTGAGCTTATTGAAGACGTCATTCATTTTGACGAATTCAGTGAGCCGATGCGCAACGTCATCAGTCAGGCAGCACAGGGCAAGGAAGGCGAATATTTTGTATCATCGGCCCATCCGCGTCTGGTCGATGGCAAACCCAGCCTGAATGTGCGATATCTTCAACTTCGGCCAGATATTGTTAATCCGCAAATGCGCCATCTCGCAGAACTATCAACGCGTTTGGCGCGAGGCTTAGGGTCAGATAAGGCGGTTTATTTTCCGGTGAATGCGGTTCTACCCGGACGCCGTAACAATCCACAGGATATTGCCGCTGGCATCAGGCCGTTGGCTATTTACAATCCTATTCATTATCAGGAGCTACCTGAGCTGTTTATGGATTTTATTTGCAGTCTGACCGGTAAATCACCGTCTACTACCGGTGCCGGATCGGAAGGTGCATTGACTAAAGGTCCGTTTAATGCTCTCTGCACCACCGCCGATCTGAATACTGCGCTGGTTTCTTTCATGTTATGCGGCTACGATGGTTATTCCACTGCCGCTGGCTATATTGGCTCTCAACGCCGGATAGATCATGACATCAGCCTATTGATTCCTGAAATCTGGTCACGCTTGCCGGTAGAACAGCGTGATGCGCAATACCTTATCGAGCACGGGCAGCTGGAAAAACTGGAAGATTTTGAGTATGAAGGCAGGACGGTTTATGCCAGCAGATTGGGTTATCGCATCACCGAACGCTTTGTGCATACTAATTTTGGTAAGGTTTTCGATTACCCAACGGCGGTATTTGATGAGGCCATGTTAAAGCCGGAAACTCAGGATCTGGCCAGTTTTGTTGATGGTGTCGATAATGTTTATGAAGCGCAGCAGCGGGTTGCCCAACTCTATTTTCAGGATGGTTCTATCAATGACGCCTGCCCACCGCTAAAAGCACTGATTCATATTATGGCTAACGGTAATTTTGAAGGTAAAAGCATTAATGATCCGGCTATTCGCGCCATGTTCACAACCGATTATTTGTTGCAAAGCGATTGGTATCAGGAACGCCTCAAAATCAAGCAGCAAAGAGACTGTGGGCTTTGGCAAAGACACCGCGATTATATTTTGCAGCGGCTTAGCGAAACTGACCTGACTGATCCCATTAATCAGTTATTGAATCATAAGCTTGCGGCAACTGAGCAGATGCTTGCAGAGGTTTCTCACCCGACTTATCTTGAGAGCCTGCAAGGGACTTTAGGCGCTGATTGGGTGCATCGCCCGGCGAATTAATAAATAGCAATAGTGTTCATCACAAGTAGTCGGCAATTGTTTGACAGGCAAGCCATTGGTTTAACCAAGTGTTTTACCTGTTATATTTTGGGTTTTTTGAATAATGTTAGGAATTGATATGGCAACAAACACAAACAGACCCACATCGCCCCATTTACAAGTCTACAGACTGCCATTAACCGGTATTATTTCAATTACCCACCGCATGACCGGCGTG
>Ga0209798_10000802_pt1 | contig 19313 bp, 15 predicted proteins | sample DOMMetBare3Fresh_FD_187475 | JGI IMG/M metagenome (GOLD analysis project Ga0209798, IMG submission 187475) | Wetland sediment microbial communities from St. Louis River estuary, USA, under dissolved organic matter induced mercury methylation -... | ecosystem: Environmental > Aquatic >...
TTGGTTTGGTGTTTTACCCCCCCAGCCCACGCCATGTTGAGATTGAACAGGCCATCAAAATTGTCAATGCCCTGCCTGCTTTTACCTCGGTTGTTGCTTTGTTTGTTGATGAGCAGGAAGCACTGATACGCGAGGTTTTGACGCAGGTCTCGATTGACTGCCTTCAGTTTCATGGTGATGAGCCCGCCGAGGCTTGCAGAATTTACGGCAAACACTACATTAAAGCAGTAAGAATGCAGGAAGGTATTGATATTTCTGCTTTGGCACTGCACTATTATGATGCGGCGGGATTGCTGCTGGATGCTTATCATCCGGGTGCAAAAGGAGGAACAGGCAGTCAATTTGACTGGGAGTTGATTCCCAAACAATGTGCTTTGCCGATCATACTGGCGGGCGGTTTGGATGCAACTAACGCCAAACAGGCCGTGCAAACAGTAAGACCTTACGCGCTTGATGTCAGTAGCGGTGTGGAAGCAGAAAAAGGCGTTAAAGATTCGCTTAAAATGGCGGCATTTATAAAACAAGTTAATGAGGGTGACAGAGTAACAACATGACCGAAAAATATAATATGCCCGATGAGCGGGGACATTTTGGCCCTTACGGTGGAATTTTTGTCGCTGAAACATTGATCCCGCCCATCCAGGAACTCAATGCAGCCTATCAGCAGTATTTAAAGGATCCCGAATTTATAGCGGAGCTGGATGCTGATTTAAAATATTATGTAGGCAGGCCTTCGCCTTTGTATCATGCTGAACGCTGGAGCAGGGAACTGGGCGGCGCGCAAATCTATTTAAAACGCGAAGACCTTAATCATACGGGCTCTCATAAAATCAACAATACGGTGGGCCAAGCGTTATTAGCAAAACGTATGGGCAAGACCCGTATTATTGCTGAAACCGGAGCAGGTCAACACGGCGTTGCAACGGCTACGGTCGCGGCAAGACTAGGTCTGGAATGTGTGGTTTATATGGGCGCCGTTGACGTTGCCCGGCAGTCTTTAAATGTGTATCGCATGAAGCTGCTGGGTGCAAAAGTAGTCGCTGTTGAATCCGGCTCCAAAACCCTGAAAGATGCCTTAAATGAAGCGCTCAGAGACTGGGTAACCAATGTTGATAACACATTTTATATTATTGGCACCGTTGCAGGCCCACATCCTTATCCTGCTATGGTAAGAGATTTTCAATCGATTATTGGCCGTGAATCCAAGCAGCAATGTCAAGAAGCAACAGGACGTTTACCCGATGCTTTAGTGGCCTGTGTAGGCGGCGGTTCAAATGCTATCGGCTTGTTTTACCCTTTTATTGAAGATGAATCGGTAAAAATGTACGGCGTTGAAGCAGCGGGTGATGGCATCGCCACAGGGAGGCATTCAGCGCCATTGTGCGCAGGTCGGCCAGGTGTATTACACGGTAATCGCACCTATTTAATGGCTGATGATGACGGTGAAATTATCGAGACGCATTCTATTTCGGCAGGCCTGGATTATCCCGGCGTAGGCCCTGAACATGCGTGGTTAAAAGATACCGGGCGGGCAACTTACGTCAACATTACCGACACCGAAGCGCTGGAAGGTTTTTATGCCCTGACGCGCATGGAAGGCATTATTCCCGCACTGGAATCCAGTCATGCTATGGCTTACACGATGAAACTTGCACCCACTATGAACAAAGACGAAACCATCATTGTGAATCTGTCAGGTCGTGGCGATAAAGATATGCAAACTATGGCTAAACGTGAGGGGATAGAACTGTGAGCCGATTAGCTGCCAAATTTGAAGAACTTGCCAAAACAGGCCGCAAGGCGTTAATCCCGTTTATTACTGCGGGTGATCCTAATCCTGATTTTACCGTACCGATGATGCACGCCATGGTCAAGGCTGGCGTTGATATTATTGAACTGGGCGTGCCGTTTTCTGATCCGATGGCCGACGGCCCAGTTATTCAACGCGCCAGTGAACGCGCTTTAGCCCATAAAATGAGCTTAAGACGAACCCTGGAAATTGCTGCTGAATTTAGAAAAACCAATCAAACAACCCCCGTTGTGTTGATGGGCTACTTGAATCCGATAGAAGCAATGACTTATGAAGGTTTTGCAAACGCCGCTCAACGCGCCGATATTGATGGTGTTTTAACCGTTGATTTACCCCCCGAAGAAGGGCTTGAATGCAGTGCTTTGTTAAAGGCACGCGACATTGATCCAATTTTTCTGCTAGCGCCCAACAGCAGTGATGACCGTGTTAAAAAAATGGATGCGGCGGGCAGTGGTTATCTTTATTATGTTTCGCTTAAAGGTGTAACGGGGGCAGGGCATTTGAATATTGCAGATGTCGAAAACAAGCTGCAACAAATCAGAGCCAATACGCGATTACCTGTAGCGATTGGGTTTGGCGTAAAGGACGCACAAACGGCACAAACAGTTGCCGCATTAGGCGATGGCGTTGTTGTCGGTAGCGCCCTGATTAGTAAAATAGAAGCCAATCTGGTTGATTTGGAACAGGCTAAAAACGAAATCATTGAATTGTTAGCCTCCATGCGTCAGGCAATGGATAGTAACAAAGCGTAATGGTAAAGCACTATGGAGCATAAAGCATGAGTTGGTTTGAAATATTACTCCCCAAGACAATCAGAACCGAAGGATCCAATAAAAAAGGCGCCGTGCCTGAAGGATTGTGGACCAAGTGCCCTAGCTGTAATGCGATTCTTTACAACACAGAATTGGAGAGAAATCTTAGTGTCTGTCCAAAATGCGAACATCACATGCGCATTTCAGCCAGGACACGGCTGGATATATTTCTGGATGAAGAGGGGCGCGAAGAAATCGGCAAAAACATTAAGCCTGTCGATCCGTTAAAGTTTAAAGACACTAAAAAATATAAAGACCGGATTGTGCAGGCGCAAAAACAAACCAAAGAAAGTGACGCCCTGGTCGTTATGAAAGGACAGCTTAAAGGCATCGATATTGTTGCAGCCGCCTTTGACTTCAAATTCATGGGCGGATCAATGGGTTCAGTGGTTGGAGAGCGCTTTGTCCGTGGTGTCAACAAAAGCTTTGAGCTAGGTATACCGTTTATTGTATTTACAGCTAGCGGCGGTGCCAGGATGCAGGAGTCACTGTTTTCCTTGTTTCAAATGGCGAAAACCAGTGCGGCATTAACCAGACTGTCCGATACTGGGATCCCCTACATCTCTTTTATGACGGATCCAACCATGGGCGGCGTGTCAGCCAGTTTAGCCATGCTTGGAGATATTAATATTGCCGAACCCAATGCTTTGATTGGTTTTGCAGGACCCAGAGTGATAGAGCAAACCGTTCGTGAAAAATTACCTGAAGGTTTTCAGCGTAGCGAGTTTTTACAGGAACATGGCGCGATTGATATGATTGTTGACAGGCGTGAAATGCGCGATAAAATTTCCAGCATTTTGGCTATTTTAACGACAGGCAGAGCAAAAGCATCTCTATCTGCTACACTCACTTCAATAACCGTTGAAACTGAAAAAGTTGCCGAACATCATTCTGAACAGGAATAACTCACGCTCCAAACACGCGGCTGATGATGCGTTTTGATTCGCTAAAGGCTTGGCTGGACTGGCAGGAAAGCTTACACCCCTTAGCAATAGATCTGGGATTAGAGCGGGCGGCACAAGTTTTTCATGCACTTAATCCTGATTACGCGAAGCCGCTTACCATTACGGTTGCCGGAACGAACGGGAAAGGCTCCTGTATAGCTTATCTTGAGTCTATTTATAGAGTACAGGGCTATCGTGTAGGCGCTTATTCTTCTCCTCATATTCTGAAATATAACGAAAGAATAAAAATAGACGGTAACCCTGTATCGGATGAGCTTATTTGCGAGGCCTTTTCAAGAATAGAATCGGTTCGAGGCAATACCTCATTAAGTTATTTTGAATTTGGAACACTGGCCGCACTGGATATTTTCTGGCGTTCAGGCCTGGATGTTCAGCTGCTTGAAGTAGGCTTAGGTGGAAGGCTGGATGCAGTTAATATTGTCGACCCGGATGTATCGCTGATAAGCAGTATTGGTATCGATCATGTTGACTGGCTGGGTGCAACGCGTGAAGCAATAGGACGAGAAAAGGCCGGTATATTCCGGGCAGATATTCCAGCTATCGTAGGTGATTACGACCCTCCTGAATCATTGTTGCAAAGTGCAGCTGATAAAGGCGCCAGACTATATTGTATCAATAAGGATTTTGCTTATAAAAAGCAAAATACAACCTGGGACTGGTTTGCTGAGGATAAGCACATCAGCCATATACCCGAACCCGGCTTAAAAGGTGAGCATCAATACCGCAACGCCTCTGCCGTTATTTTAGCAATAGAAGTATTGGCAAAAAGATTGCCTGTAAGCGACATGTCAATTCGAACCGGACTTAAAAATAGCCAGTTACTCGGCCGGTTTCAATTAATTAATGATAGAATTCCGGTTTTATTAGATGTTGGGCATAATCCGGAAGCGGTCAAAACCTTAGTTGATTATCTTAATATGAAGTTCCCCGGAAAAAGGGTACATGCGATTTTTTCAATGATGAAGGACAAGGACATAGCGGGGGTACTCGAAATTATGCATCCTATGGTCTACGATTGGTTTTTTGCACCCTTATCCAATCCCAGAGCAGCTACAGAATCCCTTATGCGCAAGATTTTTTCACAAAGCTCAGTGACCCGTGTTTCCTTTGGTTTTAGCGGGTTTGCGCAAGCATTTAACGCTGCAAAAAATCAGGCGCAAGAAGACGATTTGCTGCTGGTTTTTGGATCTTTCTTTTTAGTATCTGATTGTTTGAATGAATTTGAAAAAAAGTGAGTTAATAAAATGAATCCAGAATTAAAACAACGATTGATTGGCGCTGTAGTTGTTACTGCTCTAGCGGCTATTTTTATTCCCATGCTGTTTGATGACCCCGTTGATAATAGCGGCCAATTAGTCAGTGAACTAAATATTCCGGCGACGCCGACTAACACAGGTGAAGAGTCGGCAAATAAATTACCCACCAGCGCCAATCAGGTTCTGAATACGCCTGATGCAGGTCAGGAAACTGTAGCGGGTACAGAAGAAGAAACCGAACTGTCTGCAAACAAAGAACTTCCTTCAGATGAGCCTTTGGATGATGAGCCCCAAGTCGCCACAGAAGATGTTGATCAATCCAGTGATGAGCCTGCAAATGATACGTTGGATACAGGTGTTGTAGTCGAAACCGATAAACCGATAAAAACTAAAAAGCCAATTCAGAAAGCTGAAATAAGCGCATTAAAACAGCCGGAAAAAGTAAAACCTTTAACTGCGGCGGCAGTAAACAAAACTGAAAAACCAGTTGTTAAGCCGGAAAAATCAAGCTCCGAATTAAGTCGCTGGACTATTCAAGCAGGTACTTTTAGTAAAAAAGAGAATGCCATTTCGCTTATGGAAACTTTGCGCAAGCAGGGACTGCCTGTGACACTGGAAGCGACTAAAGGCTTTTATCGCCTTAAAGTAGGCCCAACGCTGGACAAAAAGCGAGCTCTCGAAATGAAGGCAAAACTGGACAGTCAAAAGATACAATCCATTCTGATTGGTGAATAATCCACTGTGAGCAAATTTAAACATTGAATTTTGCAACCTGGGAAAAACAATGATCTGGATAGACTATGCCATTATCGGACTGGTTTTTATTGCTTTAATCATAGGGTTGCTGCGAGGCTTCAGGCTGGAAGTTTTTTCGATAGCAATCTGGGTGCTGGCAATCGTGGTCAGTTTATGTTTTAGCCTGGAATTTTCTGTTTTTCTGGAATCGACCATTAGCCATTTTTTAACTAAAATCGTGGCATCTTTTACACTGTTAATATTGATAACCCTGTTTGTAGGTCACTTAATCCGGATGCTTTTGGGCGCGTCTATTAAAAAAACCGAATTAACGTTTACGGATCGTTTAGGCGGAATGATTTTTGGTGCTGTACACGGCATGGCCATTGTTGTGGCGTTGGTCATACTGGCCGGGCTAACGGCCTTGCCGAATGATCTTTGGTGGAAAGAGTCACAGATACTGCCACCGTTTCAACTATGCGCCGTTTGGTTACGAGACCATATTCCGTCAAAGCTGGCTGAATATATTCATTTTCGTTAACAACTATCAGACTCAGGTAAAAATAATGTGTGGTATTGCCGCAATCGTTTCCCATCAAGCTGTTAACCAGGATCTCTACGACGCACTGACTGTCTTGCAACACCGGGGCCAGGATGCTGCAGGCATAGTGACCAGTGAGCGTGGACGCTTACATCTGCGTAAAGATAATGGCTTGACCCGTGATGTGTTTACCAACGCCCAAATGTTGAAATTGAAAGGTACCATGGGCATAGCCCACGTTCGCTATCCAACGGCGGGGTGTACCAGTTCTGCAGAAGCGCAGCCGTTTTATGTAAACTCCCCTTTTGGTTTGACGCTTGCGCATAACGGTAATTTGACCAATACCGAGGAGTTGAAAAAAGCCCTGTTCGTGGAAGATCAACGGCATATCAATACCGATTCTGACTCTGAAGTTTTGTTGAATGTTTTTGCCCATGAACTGCAAAGTTTGGGTAAATTACACTTAAGCGTGGACGATGTTTTTCAGGCAGTAACCGGTGTACACCGACGCTGCCGTGGCGCTTACGCCGTTGTTATTATGATCGCAGGGTTTGGAGTTTTGGGCTTTAGAGATCCCCACGGGATCAGGCCCGTGGTTTTTGGCGAGAAAAAAACCGAGCAAGGCTCTGATTTCATGATTGCATCCGAAAGTGTTGCACTGGATGTGCTGGGCTTTGATCTTATTCGGGACATTGAGCCTGGCGAAGCGGTATTTATAGAGAAATCAGGGGTATTACATACCAAGCAGTGTAGCGACGAGGTAGATCATTGCCCTTGTATTTTCGAGTATGTCTACTTTGCCCGTCCGGATTCAATTATTGACGATATTTCGGTTTACAAGGCACGTCTGCGTATGGGCGATAAACTGGCCGCAAAAGTGCTCAGAGAATGGCCTGATCATGATATTGATGTGGTTATTCCTATACCTGACACCAGCAGAACCGCAGCGTTACAAATGGCGAATAAGCTGGGCGTTAAATACAGCGAAGGGTTTATGAAGAACCGTTATATCGGTCGAACCTTCATCATGCCCGGGCAGAAAATGCGCGAAAAATCGGTCAGACAAAAATTAAATGCTATTGGCCTTGAATTTGATGGTAAAAACGTCTTACTGGTTGATGACTCAGTGGTAAGAGGCACAACCTCTGCGCAAATTATCCAGATGGCCAGGGATGCGGGCGCTAAAAAAGTTTATTTTGCTTCTGCAGCGCCGCCCGTTCGTTATCCCAATGTTTATGGCATTGACATGCCTGCCGCACACGAACTGATTGCCCATAATCGTACCGAGGATGAAGTCTGTGAGGCCATAGGTGCCGATCGTTTGATTTATCAAGACCTGGGCGATTTGATAGATGCGGTTCGCAAAGGTAACCCCAGCATTCAACATTTTGATACCTCGTGCTTCAGTAAGGAATACATTACCGGCGATATTGATGATGCCTATCTGGAGCGTACTGAAGCGTTGCGTAACGACAATGCACAGGCCGAACGTAACTCGGAAAAATCTATTATCGAAATGCTATAGAAGGTCAAAGGTGCAAGGCGAAAAACCTGACATTCAACGCAACCTTTCACCTTGAACCTTTCACCTTGAGCCTCATATATGAAAGACATTAACTGGAACGACTATTCTCTGGAGACTCAGGCAATAAGAGCCGGGCACAAACGCACTCATGAAGATGAGCACAGTATGCCGATTTTTGCGACCTCCAGCTATGTATTTAAAAGTGCCGAAGAAGCTGCTTTGCGCTTTACCGGGCAAAAACCGGGCAATATCTATTCCCGCTTTACCAATCCAACGGTGAATGCCTTTCAGGAAAGACTGGCGCTGATGGAAAAAGGCGAACGCTGTCTGGCATTTGCATCAGGTATGGCGGCGATCATGGCAGTTGGCATGGGCCTGCTCAAGTCGGGCGATCATGTCGTATGTTCGCGCGGTGTTTTTGGTAATACCGTATTAATGTTCCAGAATTATTTCGGCAAATTTGGTGTTGAAACCGATTTTGTCGCTTTGACAGATGCAGCTGCCTGGGAATCCGCTATAAAACCTAACACCCGATTTTTATTTCTGGAAACACCCTCCAATCCATTAATTGAAATTGCAAATATTGAATTACTGGCTACACTTGCACATAAGCATAACTGCTTATTGATCGTTGACAATTGTTTTTGTACCCCTGTGTTGCAAAAGCCTTTTGATTTAGGCGCGGATATTGTTATCCATTCGGCAACCAAATATATAGACGGACAGGGGCGCTGCGTTGGCGGTGCCGTTATCGCCAGTGACGAAATAATTGAACAATATATTTATCCTTATCTGCGTACCGGCGGTGCAACCATGAGTCCATTTAACGCCTGGGTATTTTTATCCGGGTTGGAAACCTTGGCCGTTAGAATGAAGGCTCACTGCGACAGTGCCTTTGAATTGGCCAAGTGGCTGGAACAACAACCCGGCATTGCCAAAGTTCACTATCCCGGCTTGCAATCGCATGCACAACACGAATTAGCAAAACGTCAACAAAGTCACTTTGGCGGGATTGTCAGTTTTGAAGTAAACGGCGGCAGAGAACATGCCTGGAAATTGATCGACGCGACAGAAATGCTATCAATTACTGCAAATCTGGGCGATGTTAAAACCACCATAACCCACCCGGCAACAACCACACATGGCCGATTAACGCCGGAAGCCAGAGCTGTAGCAGGAATTAAAGAAGGCTTGATCAGGATTTCTGTGGGGCTGGAACAAATTAATGACATAAAAAAAGACCTGTTAAAAGGCCTGTAAACCATGAGAGAACGTAATGATTGTAGCGATTGCAGGTCATTTACTCGGAGATAACGTCAGAATTCTTAAGAGTGAAGTTTCAAAAACAGCTTATCAGGGTGTTTTAATAGCCATAGCTACTATTATTATTGCTACCTGCCTGGTTAGTTATTTTAGCTACGGTGAATTATCTCTGAATGGCATTATGACCGCACAAAAGAACAACGTGGCGCTTTGGATTTTAGACGCCATTCCTTTTGTTTTTGGTTTCTGGGGACAGCATTCAAGTTCAATGATTGCCTACCAGGCCGGTGTCATGATACTTGATCAGACTCAGGAATTGCGCAATAGGGCGGATAACCTGGAAAAAACGACTAATCACGTCAGTACTCATGACCCTCTGACAGACCTGCCCAATAGAGCGCTGTTTTATGATCGGGTAGATCGTGCTATTCCTTCGGCGAATGCTCAAAATGAATTGCTATCCATCTTGCTGATAGAAATTGAAAATTTCAAAGATATCTCCGATACCCTGGGTCGAAACAGTAGTGATCTTGTGCTCAAACAAGTATCTACCCGATTACAAGGAGTGAGTCGTGAAAGAGATAGCGTTGCCAAAATAGACGGTAATTTATTTGGCATTCTTATGGCGGACTTTGTCACTTTAGCAGGCGCTGAACAACTCGCTCGAAACATACAAAAAGCCATGGAGCCACCGTTTATAGTTGAGCGACTTCAAGTTGCGGTACATGCCAATGTGGGTATAGTATATTTTCCAGAGCACGGCGAAGATGTTGATACACTCGTTCAAAAAGCGAGTGTGGCGCTGAAGATGGCTCAAACTTCAAATAATGGTTATGCTATCTATGAATCCTCGTATGATAACCACAGCCCGCAACGCCTCACGTTAATGTCTGAACTCCGCCACGCCATAGATCGGGATGGGCTTGAGCTATTTTATCAAGCCAAAGTGTCCATTCAAACGGGAGTGCTTTATGGCGCTGAAGCTCTGATACGATGGAATCACCCAACGCACGGATCTATTTCACCCGATGAATTCATTCCAATGGCGGAACGAACCCGAATGATAAAGGAATTGTCATTATGGGTGTTAAAACGGGCTTTCCAAAACTGTGCGGAGTGGCGAAAGCAGGGCAAAGAAATAATCATATCGGTAAACTTGTCGGCTAAAGATTTACAGAATCCTGAATTGCCTGATCTTATTGCAGGCGTAGCGGCTTCCGCAGCAATTAACCCCGAATGGATTATGTTGGAAATTACAGAAGGGTCCGTTATGAATGATCCAGAAAGTGCGCTAGAGATCATTCAACGACTACATAATATGGGTTACCATTTTTCAATCGATGATTTCGGCACGGGTTATTCATCATTAGCTTATCTCAAAAAAATGCCACTGACAGAAATAAAAATAGACAAGTCTTTTGTTGTGGACATTATGAACAGCGAAAATGATGCTGTGATTGTTAAAGCCATCATTAATCTGGCCCATAACCTGGGCTTGCAGGTCACCGCAGAAGGCGTAGAAAGCAAAGAGATAATGACTAAACTTAAGGATTATGGCTGTGATGTGGCACAAGGTTATTATCTGAATCAGCCATTATCTGTTACCGATTTCAATAAATGGATGGATAATTCACAATGGCAAGCCTAGCCAAACCTCAAACAACATCTACCTTATGTTATTGGTTTTTAAATTAAGTTAATCATAGCTATTTCCCCGATGCACATCGATGTACTTTGCGTGGGTCACGCCTCTTACGATCTTGTTTTTTCGGTCGCTCATCATCCATCCGAAGATGAAAAAATGTCCGCAACAGACCTGACCGGCTGCGGAGGCGGTCCCGCTGCAAATGCTGCCGTGACCGTTGCCAAACTTGGCTACAAGGCCTGCTTCGTCGGCTATCTTGGCGAGGATCTTTACGGCGAAACCCATTATCGGGAACTCTTAGGCTACGGTGTTAACACAGACCTCATTATTCGCGGCTCATCCCCTACCCCACTCTCCATAGTATTGGTTAAACCGGATGGTAAAAGAGCCTTGATCAATTACAAAGGCGAAACTAAACCTTTGCCTTCAGAAACCATTGATTTTTCCTCTGTAACGTCTAAGGTCATTTTGTTTGATGGTCACGAATCCTATTTGTCCCTGTCCCTTTTAAAACGCGCCCAAATTAAAGGTATTCCTACGGTGCTGGATGCAGGTTCCGTACATGAAGGAACTATAGCCCTGATGGAGCATGTCGATTATCTGGTTTGTTCCGAAAAATTTGCCCTACAATTTGCAGGGGATGTAGAGACTGCGCTGGCCCGGTTAGCGGAAGTTTCGCCTGCTGTTGTCATTACACTGGGCGAGAAAGGTGTGGTTTGGCAACGCAGACAAGAACAAGGTATCTTGTCCGCTTATCCTGTCAATGTCATTGATACCACCGGCGCAGGCGATGCTTTTCATGGTGCATTTGCTGCCGCAGTATCCACGCGTATGAACTGGCTTGATACATTGCATTATGCAAGCGCAGCCGGTGCATTGTGCTGCATGAAAATAGGCGCACGCTCAGGATTGCCTTCAAGGGAAGAGCACCAGGCACTGTTCGAGTGGCGAAAAGATGGCACAAATAAATCTAAACAGGCAGGTCAATTATATTAAACACATAGAAAACATTCCTGATTTAGTAGTTGCACCCACAAATCGGGAAAAGCCAACAGGCATATTCTTATAGAAAATGATTTAGCACTAAAAACTTATTATTGATTGATTGGCTACTTAATGCTTAAATTTATTCATTTCTACAAAACCTTTCCCGATTCGACTTCCTTCCACATTAACCGCTCCTTCCCAATAAATATTGTACGTTGTCAAACGGGCATCGAACTCACTATTATTTACCATTGCTTTGGTTGTTAAACTGATATTCTTGGTTGGCAGCTCAAGTTTCCACCGTACTGGATAAATAAGGCCTGAAACTTTACTTGTCCAGGTTTCCAGAGGCGTTAAATGAATACCGGTATCGGGTAAAATTTCGGTTATGCTGTCTTTGGTCAAGGTGCCGACATTCATCAGTTGTTTGCCAGTATTATCATAAAATTGATAAATCATGATGTCCGTACCATCATCAAGCATCAAGCTGAACCAATTCCATGTTACCGATGTGGTTCTAAAATCTCCCCATTGATGATCAAACCATGCTGTTCCAGTCACCATTTCGGTGTTACCATGGATCTTTATCGTACCGGAAATATTAAGATGCGAACGGGAATAATAATAGCTGTCACCCCCATTTTTCATATTGATGATGCCATTATTGCCATGGAGTATCGGCGATCGACTAGCTTCCAATTTCAAATCGAAATCAAATTGATCTGAATTGACTTTCAGCCGATCAGTTCCGTTAGCACCAGACATTAACCAGCCTGAATGATTAAATAAAAAACCGCTCTGACTCCCTGAATCTGAACCACCACCCGCTGTTCTTTTTTGTGTTGTATAGTTTTTTTGCAGCTGATGATCAGCAAGCGACACATGACTTGCGTTATGCTCGCCAAGTCCGTTTATTAAAAAAATTGTATAGTGGAAGCTATAACTTTTACCTGATGCCGTTTTCAGGTGCCCATTGTAATACCACCATTCCATAGGGGTGTTATGAGGCGCATCATCTTTAGGCAATTGAATGTACGAGCCTGCTTTTGCACTGACTTCCTGCCATTCTGCTGCCGGTTTTGATGTTAATATCTCATAAGCAAAATAACCGGCAAACACTGCAATCAATAATAAAACGCAACTTAGAATTAAAGGCTTTGCTCCAAATCTAAATGGTTTCTTTTTTTTGATACGAATTTTTATTTTCTCTTTCGTTCTATGCTCATGAGCGTCCATGTTATACCTCTATAACTTTTGAAATGGCATAAAAAAGCCCCCTCAAGCAACTTGAGGAGGCTTAATTGTTTTACTGAGTTTAAGCTCTTTTTTTAGAAAATCCAAACATGCATAAACCACCGCCAAGCAACAGAAGGGCTGTTGGTTCCGGGACTACTGTTAATTTAGCGGTAAAATTTCTACTCGTTGAGTTTGAGTCGTCACCCACACTAAGAGATTCAAGGCTTCTAAAGCCATCTGATAAAGCGCCAGAAGTTTCTAAGGTCCTTAGTGTTAATAAAGGATTAAGTGCATTTCCCCCAATAACTACGCTTAGAAGATTAAGTGTTGTAGGAATAGAAGGTGTAAAAGTACTCAGATCCAGAGAACCTAAATATGGGCTACCAGTAAAAGTAGTTGGTACTAATGAAGCCAGTACAGCATCAAGTGGAACTGGAACAGGGGTAACAGGAAAATTCCTGTCGGCTACTATATTAAAATTAGCGCTAAACGGCTGATTAACCCCAAAAAAGTTAAGTATCACCCAATTGGCACCCACATTATATGTGGACCCTGCTTTAACTAACTCGTTTACCTGGAAAGTACCGCCAGTGAAATCAAATATAAAATCCATTGTTAACGGATTCGAATCATTATATCCCGTAATGGTTAAATTGCCTGCTGCGTTGTTAATACTGGCAACTGGCATTGCATTCGCCGTCGTCACCCATGAAAAAACCAATAAAACTGCTATATGCCCTAATATTTTATTCATTATCCTTTACCGCTAGAAAAATTAAAATTACTTGCCACATAAAATCTTTCGCAATAATTGCGCCAAAAATATAATATCATGATTAAACACAAGGCATCACATTAAAGTAATACAGGAAACGTTGTCATAATACAAGCCCATCCAACACGGCATCAAGTCTTTGCGGGAGCGTTGCCTTGCGCCAGTGATGCTGAAGAACACAGAACGAATGCGAGCTGCCGAAGGCATTAATCGCCAGGTCAATATCGCTGCTAAAATCGGCCATTTTAGCTTTCGCGAAAAATCCTGGCGTGCTTGAATAATCTCGACTTGTTCATTTATGTCATAAAACTGACGCGCGTCAAAAATACGACATGTGTCAAAAGGCCGACACCCCACCACCAGGTAACTCTAATGAAGTTAAGGTATGAATCGATGGTAATTACCTCTGTATTTATCATCAATAGACTAAACACCCTATATTTGGGTATAATTATAAAGTTTAAAAGTTTCGGACCACCTCCCCTTTATTAACATCACATCATCACTCTGGAGATACTCAATGCCAATTAAAGTTGCAATCAATGGTTATGGTCGTATTGGACGCAATATCGTCCGCGCACTCTATGAATCAGGCCGTACCAATGAAATTCAAATAGTTGCAATCAATGACTTAGGTGACAGCAACACCAATGCTCATCTGACTCAATATGATTCAGTGCATGGAAAATTTCCTTTTGAAGTCACTGTCGATGGCGACTACATCGTTATCAACGGCGACAGAATCAGAGTTTTCTCTGAAAGAGATCCATCAAAACTGCCCTGGGCTGATCTGGGCATTGAAGTTGTTCACGAATGTACCGGTTTTTTCACCAGCAAAGCCAAAGCATCCGCCCACATTACTGCCGGCGCAAAAAAAGTCATCATTTCTGCCCCCGGCGGTGACGATGTTGACGGAACTATCGTATTTGGCGTAAACCACAACACACTCAAAGCCTCAGATACTGTTATTTCCAACGCATCATGCACCACTAACTGCTTAGCGCCGATTGTAAAACCTTTGCATGACGCGATTGGTGTTGAAAGCGGTTTAATGACCACTATCCATTCATACACCAATGACCAGGTTCTGACTGACGTTTACCACAGCGACTTACGCCGCGCCCGTTCAGCCACACAATCGATGATTCCTACCAAAACCGGTGCGGCTGCGGCTGTCGGTTTGGTATTGCCTGAATTAGCTGGAAAACTGGATGGTTTCGCCATGCGCGTGCCCACTATCAACGTTTCTGTTGTTGATTTAGTTTTCCAGGCGGCTAGGAACACCAGCAAAGCAGAAATTGACGAAATTTTGACAGCTGCATCTAAAGGCGCCTTAAAAGGCATTCTGGACATCAACGAAAGACCTTTGGTTTCAATTGATTTTAATCATAATCCTGCATCATCCATTTACGAATCGCCACTGACTAAAGTATTGGGCGGACGTTTGGTAAAAGTCCTGTCCTGGTATGATAACGAATGGGGCTTCTCAAACCGTATGCTGGATACCACTATTGCTTTTGTAAACGCTAAATAACGGAATCCATACCTAAATGTTAAGAAGAACCAAAATCTTAGCCACACTCGGCCCTGCAACTGACAAGCCCGGCGTACTTGAAGGCTTATTTCATGCGGGTATTGACGTTGTCCGGATGAACTTTTCTCATGGTTCTGCTCAAGATCACATCGACAGAGCCAACGCAGTACGCGAACTTAGCAAGAAAACCGGCAGACGTGTGGGCATTCTGGCTGATTTGCAAGGCCCTAAAATTCGTATTGCCAGATTTAAAGATACCAAAGTATATCTAAATGAAGGTCAGGATTTTTCCCTGGATATTAATTTTGATCCTACTGCGGGCGATAACACCCAGGTCGGCATCACTTACGAACCTTTGGCACTGGAAGTCAGGCCAGGTAGCAGACTAGTACTGGATGATGGTCGTATCGTGCTGGATGTGGTCAATGTTGAAAACATGCGCGTTAACTGTACGGTTATCGTTGGCGGCGACCTGTCCAACAATAAAGGTATTAACCTGTTAGGTGGAGGTCTTTCTGCAGCAGCATTAACCGAAAAAGATAAAGAAGACATCAAAACTATCGCTATCATGAAGTGCGATTATGTTGCTGTCTCTTTTCCGCGTTGCGCTGAAGATCTTAATGAAGCGCGTCGTTTACTGGTTGCTGAAGGCTGTTATGCGGGTATTGTTTCTAAGGTTGAACGTGCAGAAGCAATAGTTCCAGACGTTATGGACGAAATCATCCTGGCGTCTGATGCAGTAATGGTCGCGCGTGGCGATCTGGGTGTTGAAATCGGCGATGCCAACTTGCCTGCCGTACAAAAAATACTGATTAAACGCACGCGGGAACTCAATCGTGTTGCCATCACCGCCACACAAATGATGGAGTCCATGATCGACAACCCGATTCCCACGCGTGCGGAAGTGTTTGATGTTGCCAATGCCGTCTATGACGGTACAGATGCCATCATGTTATCGGCAGAAACAGCCTCTGGAAAACATCCGGTTAAAGCCGTTGAAGCCATGCACCGCATTTGTATAGAAGCGGAAAAGCAACGCAGCGTCCGTGAATCGGATCACCGCATCAATATTCAATTTGAGCGCGATGATGAAGCGATTGCGATGTCTGCGATGTATATGGCTAACCATACCAAAATCAAAGGCATAGTAGCGTTAACAGAGTCAGGATCGACCCCGCTGTGGATGTCCAGAATCAGCTCCGGTATTCCTATTTTTGCTTTTAGTGGCCAGGAAAAAACTCTCGGTAAAGTCACGTTATATCGCGGCGTTTTTCCTATGTATTTTGAAATTGGAGCCAATCAGGATCATGCTGAAGTAAACCGCAGCATTGTGAAAGAACTCAGAAAATGGAACAAAGCTAAAGACGGCGATAAATTCATCATCACTAAAGGCGACTTGAATGGTGTAGAAGGCGGCACTAACGCTTTGAAAGTCATTATCATTGGACAAGGTTTGACACCTTAACATTGATCGATGATTCTGCACTCAGATTATGACCTGAGTGCAGCATCGCTTATCCTAAAAACGGCGATTTATCCACGAACGACACTTAATAAATCAGTATGTTGTATTATAATAGAACACGGATAGCACTGCACCATGGGCTGAAACGGATTTGTGTACTTTTTTATCAGTATTTATCAGCCAAATCCGTGTCGCCTAGAGGCGCCTACTTTTGGCATCTGTGTTATATTTTTCTAACTGCTGATTAATTACTAAGTTGTGCTGTGAATCTGTGGCGGTTTATTTTTTGCGAGTTACCCAAGTGCTTACCCCTACAATACATCCAACTTGGCATAAGCCAGCATTAACCATTTAACACCGACCTGTTTAAAATTGATCTGCATTCTTTCCTGGGCGCCGGATCCCTCCAACTGCAAGACCACCCCTTCACCAAATTTGTCATGACTGACTCGTTGTCCCAGCTTATAGCTTCCCGCCACCTGTAGCGATGCCGATTTTGCTTGTACTGCTGTAACCGGACGACTGATAGTGGCACGCATCCTCACTTCCTGTAAAAATTCACTGGGAATCTCGCGTAGGAATCGTGATGGCCTGGGATAACTTTCTCGTCCGTATAAACGCCTGGATTCTGCGTAGGTTAAATACAGTTGCTGCATGGCCCGGGTCATACCGACATAACAGAGTCTGCGTTCCTCTTCCAAACGACCAACATCATCAACAGACTGTTGTGACGGAAATAAGCCCTCTTCCATACCGACCAGAAAAACCAGCTTGAACTCCAGGCCTTTCGCTGAATGCAGAGTCATCAGCTGCACACAATCTTCAAAATCATCAGCCTGACTATCCCCCGACTCCAGCGCCGCATGGGTCAGGAACATATCCAGCTCCCCCATGTCCTCTTCGTTTTCCTGATCGAAATCAAAAAGACGCGCTGCGTTAACCAGCTCTTCCAGGTTTTCTACTTTTTCCTCGCCTTTATCCATTTTTTCTTTTTGATACAGCTCAACCAGTCCGCATTTTTCGACTACCAGCTTAACTTTTTCATAAAGCGCCAATCCTTCTGCTTGCTTATCCAGTTGTTTTATTAGCTCCAAAAAACCTATCAGGGCATTCGTAGCACGCGCTGTCATTGTGCGTTGATTAATCAAGACGATTGCGGCTGCCCATAACGAAATACTCTGATCGCGGGCTATGCCGCGCAAATCGTTCAGGGTTTTTGTGCCTATGCCGCGAGTTGGCGTATTAATGACACGCTCAAAGGAAGCATCATCATGACGATTGGACATGAGTCGTAAAAAGGCAAGCGCATTTTTTATTTCCGCCCGGTCAAAAAAGCGCAACCCCCCATAAACCCGGTAAGGCGTACCCGTGGCCATCAATTTTTCTTCAAACTGGCGCGACTGGGCATTGGATCGATACAAAATGGCGGCATCACTGCGCAACCCGCCTTCATTAACCCAGGCCCTGATACGCTCGACCACAAAATAAGCCTCATCCTGCTCATTAAAAGCGGCATATAGTGAGATTTTGTCGCCCTCACCTGCATCAGTCCATAATTCTTTGCCCATGCGTCCCGCATTATTGGCAATAATTTTATTAGCTGCCATAAGAATGGTGCCGGTGGAACGGTAATTCTGTTCCAGCTTGATGACTTGATGGTTAGGGTAGTGCTTTTGAAAGCTGTAGATATTCTCAATTTTCGCGCCACGCCAGCCATAAATGGACTGATCGTCATCACCCACCACAAACAGATTATCCTTGCCGTCCGTCAATAGCCGCAGCCAGGCATATTGAATGGTGTTGGTATCCTGAAATTCATCAACATGCACTTGTCTGAAACGCTGCTGGTAAAAATCCAGCACATCCGGGTTATCGCGTAATAATTCATGCGCCCGCAGCAGCAACTCGGCAAAATCAACCAAACCGGAACGCTCGCAAAGCTCCTCGTAGGCTCGATAAACTCTTAGTCTTTGCCGTTCATAGAGATCCGCTGTTTCGAGTAGATGCCTCGCTCTGATACCTTCATCTTTCTGGGCATTGATATACCACTGCATTTCGCGTGGTGGCCACTTGGCATCATCGAGATTTAGGGTGTTTAACAAGCGCTTGATAACTCTTAATTGATCTCCGGAATCCATGACCTGAAAAGTCTCCGGCAGTTTTGCCTGCTTTGCATGTCGCCTTAACAGCCGGTGCGCTATACCATGAAAAGTGCCTATCCAGAGAGTCTGGGTAGGCATATTGAGTAAATTTTCAATTCTTCCGCGCATTTCCTTGGCGGCTTTATTGGTAAATGTTACCGCCAGAATACTATGCGCAGGCACGCCTTCCACCTGAATTTGCCAGGCGATACGATGCACTAATACCCGGGTTTTTCCGCTGCCGGCGCCCGCCAACACCAGCATAGCCTGAGAAGGTGCGGTAACCGCCTGACGCTGAGGATCATTTAAAGAATCAATTATTGAGGTAACATCCATTATATTTTATCGCTTGCACATTTTGTGGAGCTGTGTATATTGTCAGAAGTTCTGTAATGGCTAAATGAACCATTGCCTTGGCAAAATAATAACAATTTCACAGAAGGGGAATAAGATGAGTTTTGATTATAAACGTATGATTAAGTTTGAACACAATGTAGGTGAGAAAGAAAAAAAATACCGCATGTACGCTGGTGCAGCGTTAATTGCTATTTCAATTTTTACCGCCTCAATTGCTTTATTACTGATTGGAATGATTCTTGTTGCAAGCGGATTTTCAGGCTTTT
>Ga0209798_10000803_pt1 | contig 19269 bp, 13 predicted proteins | sample DOMMetBare3Fresh_FD_187475 | JGI IMG/M metagenome (GOLD analysis project Ga0209798, IMG submission 187475) | Wetland sediment microbial communities from St. Louis River estuary, USA, under dissolved organic matter induced mercury methylation -... | ecosystem: Environmental > Aquatic >...
AACCATCCCCGTACCGATCGCAATCATCAGAATATCGGATGCAACCCGAACGAAGCGATAACCGGGTGGCGGCAGCCCAATACCCATCGCCAAGTAAGGTGGCAGATCGTAATAAACCACGTCGTGTGGCAAAGGTCGGCCGATAACCCATTTTTTCGCCTGCCCGGGCGGCATACACCCGTTATGTTTCTTGAACAAACCAGGCGGACAGCGCCCGATGCGGTATTCATTGCTATAGTAGTCATGAATAACAGTCCGCTGGCGATCGATAAAATACCTGCCCCCATTAAAATTTAGCCTATCGCTGCCATGACGATATCGATCCCGGTGATAGTCTCTGGAGTCATTACGGTCAAAATGCCGTTCTTTCTGACGGTGTTTGTCATGCTTGCCTCCCTCTGCCCACGAAGGCTTGGCGGCCCATACTGAACGTGCACCTAACAGGGCAATGGTAATGACAACCAACAGGGCGGTTTTTGGAATTTCAACATGCATCATGACTTACTCCGTTGTATGAGGGGGAAATAGGCTTCGGGTATCACTGCTAATCATCACAAAACCCAGTATTTTTTATGTTGGCAAATGCACGCGCTATAACTATCGCACTTCAAAATTCGGCACCTTAATTCGCTGAGAGCCGGCCTAAGAGAATCGAAAAAACCGAAAATTGATGCGCCACAAATATCTATCAGAAATCTCTGAAAAAGATAATTTGCCCTATAATATAAACATCTTTAACGACATCAAACTGCATTAACACACGATTTGGCAAGATACAGCTAACAGTAAATGCCATCACCCAATCAGAATCACAGGATTATATTTGCAGGCGACCCCCATGGCGATTTTAACCCACTAATCACCGCTGTCTATGAATACCAACCAAAAGCTGTCATTTTATTGGGTGATTATGACCTAGAAATGCCGTTAGATCATTATTTGCAGGCTATTGTTGGCCTGACTGATATTTGGTGGATCGCAGGCAATCATGATTTCCTCTCAGCCAGCAAATATAATAATTTGTTTCATTCCAATTTAGCTGATCAAGGCCTGCATTTAAAAGTTACTGAGATTGCCGGTATCAGAATCGCTGGATTAAGCGGGATTTTTCTCGGCCGCGTCTGGTATCCGCCATGTCCCCCGGTTTGGAAGAACAAGCAACAGTTTTTAAATTCGCGCAAAAACACCCTGCGTTATGGCGGAATATCATTAAAATACCAATCGGCTATCTGGCATGATGAGTTTGAGGCGTTAAAATTGTTAAAAGCGGATATCCTGGTTACCCATGAAGCGCCAGGCTCTCATCAGCACGGCTTTACAGCCATCAGTGAATTAGGAGCCGCCATGGGGGTAAAACATATTTTTCATGGACATCTTCATGAAAATTATTCGGACATCATTAACAATAGCATTAATGTTTTCGGCGTGGCTGACAAATCTGTCGTTGATCTGGCCGGAAACACATTGAACGAGGTAGCCAAGTATGGTTAATTCAAACCTGAAAATAATTTTTATGAAATCTTTCCGCAAACTCGACCAGATTTTTATAGGATTTTGCCTGATCGAAAATCGGTGCCCTAAAAACCGATACTAAAATCATTTGCGATAATATGCCATAAGCTGCCGCATCGAGAGATGACGGTTTATCGCCAAAGAAATAAGGCTTGCTGCCTAAAAAATTCGATAGCGCCTTTAAATCCCGATTGCCGATTTCAACAATTTCATCGTCGGAATGCCGTCCCATACCCTGTTTATAAAGCGTTTTCAGGACATCACGATGCGCTTTGAAAGCAATAATTTTGTTCAGTGGAAACGGGATTTCGCTAAAAAATTCTTTGTTTAATATCGACTGATTATGCTCAAGTTTCCAGCGAGCATGAACGAGAGTCCAATAAAGATTTTCATCAATCATTTTGGTAAAAGCATGCGCAATAGCTTGTTCTGCATCACTCAAATGCGCATCTACCTTGTCGCCATAGGTTTTTTTCAAATAGTGCAGGATGAAACTCGAATCCGGAATAATTTTGCCGTTATCTTCAATAAAAGGCAGTTTACCTTTCGGAGCTTTCCGTAAGTTTAACGCCCCGCTCTGCGTCTCATAAGATAATCCAGCCAGCTTCAAATAAGCTTCGACTTTGACACAAAATGGGCTGGCATCACATACATCGCCAAGCGGACCAAATTTATAAAGTTTAATCATTTCATAGAACTCCGTTAACTTGTTTATTTGCCATCCAGCCGGTTCAGCCGTCCTTCCGTTAATTTTTCTTCCATCAGGTTAAAAAAATAAAATCAAATTGAATTTTTTTTGATGGATGAAATCTTATACATAATTTTGCTGTGTATGCAAAATCGTTTTTATGATTTTACTAGCTATTAATCAAAATCCCACCACGGAATAAATTACGTTACAGACAAAATGGTTAACAGGAATTAAATCCCCGTTTGAATCTATACTTCAAATTTCAGCGATTATTATCTTTTGGCTTTACTTACGTATATGTTAGGATTCGAACATTAATTTATTTGTGAGTTTAAAAATGAATAAAACATCTCCGAAATCCGCTAGCAAAACTGGCACACCCAACCCCACGACGCCCGAGCAAGATGACGACGATATTTTTGAAGATAGCGAATTTGCAACGCTTGCTGATGGTATCGATAATGAAACCATAAAAAGGGATGCTCGAAGAAAAATCGAAATCTATTGGGAAAAGAAGCGATTAAAGGAACAATTCGAAGACTTTGATGAATCTGAATTCGGCTTTTAATTGTTTCGTTTATCGAGAATCTTCCACATAACTCCGGTTATCGCTGAGGCTGTCATCTGAAATAAGAACCAGGTATAAGCCGTTGTCTTAGCAGAATTCCAGCTCTCTGATGCTTGACCTATAGTGAGACTGCCTGCTTTGGCCTAGCCTGACTGTGTTTGGGCACAACACGGACTTCCGAAGCTCAATTTAATTCTTTCTATAAGAAGAATAAGGCATTCTTGGTAACTGCTACGAGGCCGGTATAAGCAAAACAGACCATTGCTCCGATGAATGCCAGCCATCGGACAGTTCCCCGTATGCGCATCACAATCACACCAAAGCCTATATACCCCAGCAATGCAGATAATTTAGCGACAAGCCAGCCGTGCTCAGTTGATAGCCATTGCCCTTGAACGATCAAAGCAATACCACTCAGCAGCAAAACAGTATCAATGAGATGAGGCACGGCCTTGAAGGTTTTTTTCTTAAGAAGCGAAGGTTGAGTTTCTGCTAGTACAACTCGTCCGACAAAGCTTACAATTGATAGCAATACAAAAATGAGGTGCAATATCATAATCATAGTATCTTCAACCGGTTAAAAGCGGAAGGGAGGCCAATATTTCATCTCCAAGACCCAACATAACGTATAATCTTAGTCAGCCTCGATAAATTTGGCAGTGGACAGCGTTTATAAATTACTTCCGATGTTGTGACAACAACATTACTGCCAAGATCCTTACTAAACAGTTAACCGTAAAATCTACCGATCAATCAACCTTCACGGAAGTTACACGTTTCATTATAACGCTTAAACAATCAAACACGGAGATATTAAACAGACTCACTTTATTCTATTGCTTCCTCTTTAATATAACATCTGATCTTAATATCCCGTTACCCGCTGTTCAGTTCGAGACCTACATTAACGGATAGTTTGCTTTTACGCTTCAGCTATCCAGCATACTTCACAATATAATTTCCTTTTCCGGGGCCTTTATGCCAAGTGACCTCCAGTCATTACATGAAAAAATGCGCCAGTGGCGGCAACATCTGCATCGCTTTCCTGAAACTGCTTATGAAGAGCTGGAGACGGCAAAATTTATCGCGGACAGGCTGACTGAATTTGGCCTAGAAGTTCACCAGGGTTTTGGCAGAACAGGTGTTGTCGCGACGCTTTCGGCTGGAACTAGCGGTAAAAAAATCGCGCTTCGAGCCGATATGGATGCATTATTTATCGAGGAGCAAAATACCTTCGCGCATAAATCTCGTCACGCAGGAAAAATGCATGCCTGTGGCCATGACGGCCATTCGGCGATGTTATTGGGCGCTGCCAGTTATTTAACCGAGCACCAGAACTTTGACGGAACGGTCTATTTTATTTTTCAACCTGCCGAGGAAGGGCGCGCCGGTGCACGCCAAATGATTACTGACGGCTTATTTGAAAAATTTCCCGCAGACTGCGTTTTTGGTATGCACAATTTTCCGGATATTCCAGCAGGCCATTTCGCTGTCAAATCCGGACCCATGATGGCATCATTCGACTGCTTTGAAATCGTGGTAACCGGAGACGCAACCCATGCTGCCATGCCCCATTTGGGTAACGATGCCATCGTGGCTTCCGCACACATTATCAACGCATTACAAACCATAGTTAGCAGGACTATAAATCCGGCCGATCCGGCGGTCGTCAGCATCACGCAGATCCATGCCGGTAATACTTGGAATGCAATCCCGGAATCGGTGCTTTTAAGGGGAACTTACCGTTGTTTTGAAACCGCTGTTCAAAAAAAAATTGCCGATAAAATCACGCAACTGGTACATGCCATCTGCGGAGGTCATGGCGTCGGTTCAGAAATCAAGTTTAATCCAGAAAATCCCGGCTATCCGGTCACTTTTAATGCCGAAACTGAAACAGCACTTGCGTTAAAAGCTGCCATTGCCGTGGCCGGCGCCGACTGTGTAAATCGACAGCCTATACCCAGCATGGGTTCGGAAGATTTCGCCTTCATGCTGCAGAAAAAACCAGGATGTTATATCTGGATCGGCAATGGCTCATCTGAAAATAGCTGTCTGCTGCATAATCCGCATTATGATTTTAACGATGGGATATTGCCCATCGGAGCTGCTTACTGGGTAAAACTGGTTGAAACGATACTCGGTAAATCCCTTCCCGGTTAGTGCTGCACTACTCTTTTTCCTTTTTTTGTTCAAAGAGCATATGCGCCATTTTTTTCGCCTTGGTTTTTAAATAACCTAAATTATCGTCGTGCGCGGTAACTTCAATAGGAATTCGACCGACGACATTAATGCCCAGTTTTTTTAGCGCATCAATTTTTTTTGGATTATTGGTGATCAGCTCAATTGATTTCACTTTCAGATTAGCCAGCATCAATGCGGCAATACTGTATTCTCTTTCATCGGCGAGGTGGCCCAAATGAATATTGGCGTCGACAGTATCCATGCCCTGATCCTGGAGATTATAGGCCTGCAGCTTTTTTAACAAGCCTATGCCCCGACCTTCTTGGCGAAGATATATCAACACGCCGTAATCGGCCTGACCGATCAGCTTCATCGCCAGGTTCAGCTGTTCGCCGCAGTCGCATCGCCTGGAGCCTAATACGTCGCCGGTAAAGCACTCGGAATGAATACGCACCGGCACACTTTCCTTATCCGCAACCTCACCTTTTACCAGGGCGACATGCTCTTTATCGTCAATATTATTGTTGTAGTAGTGCAGAACAAACTCGCCATGCCGTGTCGGTATCGGCGTTTGCACCAAATCTTCAAGTTGTGGTTTCACGTGATGTAATCCAAATTTCTTCGTGGTCCAATTAATATCCCATGGCCAACAAGTTAAAAAACTCGAATGCATGCGATCCACCGGTATTTTACAATATGGGCAAGAATATTGTTGAAGCAGGTTAAACATGCACGATAATATGGGGCATTAATTCCTCCATCATCACTATGAAACCCGACAGTTCTGCCATAAAAAAACGTTATGATCGAATTGCCCCTTATTTCGACGGCTTTGAAGCCATCATGGAAGGCTTGTTTTTCAATCATTGGCGCAAAATATTATGGGCGAAAGCGAATGGTTATCACATTCTTGAAGTGGGGGTCGGAACTGGAAAAAACTTTGATTATTATCCTAGCAATGCGAGAATCACTGCGATCGATTTCAGTCCGCAAATGTTGAAACAGGCAACGCAAAAAAAGCGCAGGAAAAATATCACAGTTGATCTGGAATTAATGGATGTCCAGTGCTTGTATTTTGCCGATAATAGTTTTGATACCGTAATCGCCTCCTTTGTTTTTTGTTCCGTCCCTCTGCCCCATAAAGGCCTAAAAGAACTTTATCGAGTTTGCAAACCAGGCGGCCAGGTATTATTACTCGAACATGTGCTGAGTTCGAAACCGGTAATTGCCAAACTTATGCGGTTTCTTAATCCATGGGTGGTCAGGCTGGTTGGAGCAAATATTAACAGAGATACTGTTAAAAGCATTCAAGCCTGTCCTTTTGTTTCAGTACGAATTGATGAAAGTAGCAGCGATATCATCAAACTGATTGAAGCCATCAAATAACTCAGATTACGAAACGCAAGTGATATAGTGCATTAGCAGATGTTCTAAATCTGCATAAGGCTTTAAAAAGATTATATGCTCATATACCAATTGCAAGCCTTCGCCAAGCCGGTTGTTTCTTGTCACCAAAATTAATCAACCTTTTTATACAAGCATTCCTCTGATAGCGCTATACTTTCATATAAAAAAATTAATGGGCTATTAATCGACTCCGGCATAACTCAATCAAGCAGGAAAACTTAATATCATGAGTACGCAAAGAAAAATTTTTACCATCAACATCTTATTGAGCAGCCTGGTTTGCTCCGGGCTACTCGTTGGGTGTTCATCGACCACCGTCAAACCCAATCAAAATGATCCCTGGCAAGGCTGGAACCGTGGCGCTCAATCGTTTAACGATTCTATCGATGACGCTATTTTGAAGCCGATGGCGAAAGGCTATCAATGGATAACACCGAAACCGGTTGATGACGGCATAACCAATTTTTTCAGCAACATTAATGATATAGGCGTTACTATCAACGATTTTCTGCAGTTAAAGTTACTGCAGGGCAGTAAGGATTTCAGCCGTTTTCTGGTTAATACCACTGCAGGTGTAGCCGGTGTTTTCGACGTGGCGAAAGAACTTGACTTGCCCAAGCACAATGAAGATTTCGGACAAACATTGGGTTATTGGGGCGTTCCTTCAGGCAATTATCTGGTGTTGCCTTTCTTTGGCTCCAGTTCACCGAGGGAGGCAGCCGGCCTGCTTGGCGATGCTTTGATGAATCCGCTTACTTACGTGACCGTTGTCGGCGGCGCGGCCGCCAGTGCAGCTACGTCCGGAGCGCGAGTAGTCGATATTACCGATACCAGAGCCGATATCATGTCGACTGAAAAAATCGTCGATGAAGCATCAGTCGACCGCTACGATTTTATTAAAAACGCTTATCAGCAGCGGCGTGAATATCTGGTCTACGACGGCAATCCGCCGGTCAACGAAGATGATGAATTCAATATAGACGATATTGAGGGCGCAGAAGAGGGTAGCGCAAACACTTCGGGCAGCCCTTCCCGCGGCGCGTCAGTGATAAACAATTCCTCCACAATGCCTGCAACTCAAATTACGGGGCCTGCGCCGGTGGTAAACAATTCCTCCATAGTACCTGCAACTCAACCCACAGGCCCAGCGCCTGTGATTGACAATTCCAGGCATTATCTGGATTTATCCGCACCCGAAAAAAAATAAACTGACATGTCCGCACCAGCTTACCCTGATAACTGGAACGATATCGATATAATGCTTTATAACCGGTCGGTTAAGGTCTTTAATTCAGTCAGAAAATTACTCAGTGTCAAAATGAAGCTTCATACCGACACTCAAGTAGAGCAGGGCGATGTATTTTTATTCAATCATTTTTCCCGGTTTGAAACCTTTATCCCACAATTTCTGATTTTCGAACAAACCGGCGCTTACAGCTGTGCCATTGCATCGGGGGAGTTTTTTAAAGAGGATAATGTTCTATCAAGGTACCTGAAAAACGTCGGTGTCTTCCCGCATAACCATGACCGGTTGTTTCCATTGCTGGCTGCACAGGTAATTCGCGGCCGTAAAGTTATTATTTTCCCTGAAGGTGGCATGATCAAGGACCACCGAGTCATTGATAAGCAAGGGCATTACAGTATTTACTCACGGATAAGCGGGGAACGGCGCAAGCAACATACCGGTGCCGCCGTTCTGGCACAGGGCATTGAAGCCTTTAAAAGCGCGATTATCGATGCTTTTGATAAGCGGCGTTACGCTCAGCTACTGCAGTGGAAAGAAGAACTTCATCTTGACAGCCTCGATCATTTGCTGGCTTCGGCGGTCAAACCGACTTTAATCATCCCCGCCAATATCACTTTTTATCCGATCCGGTCGACTGAAAATTTGCTGCTTAACGGTGTTGAACTATTTGCCAATGGTTTAAGCATGCGCCAAACCGAAGAACTTCTGGTTGAAGGCAATATCATCTTCAAAAATACCGACATGGACATTCGTATGGGTAAGCCAGTGGACCCGGAAAAAGCCTGGAACTGGAAAAGCCGTCAACTATTGAAATATGTGCGAACGGAATTCAAAACATTGGATGATGTGTTCTCACTAAATTCCGCCCCCAAAAACTGGAAACAAAAATTACTGGGAATTTATTTTAAAAAAAGCGCGAATATCACGCGCAACCGTTACATGGAAGAAATCTATGCCAATGTCACTATTAACTTAAGTCACCTGGCTTCAACACTTATCATGCATTGCATAGAAAACGGACAAAATAAAATCGAACACCACCGTTTTCATACTACCTTATATATCGCCGTCAAGCATTTACAAAACAACACTCGGATCAATCTGCACCGCAGTCTGCTTAATCCGATGGATTACAGCGACTTAAAATCCGGCTCGAGTAAACGCTTCGAACAGTTTATCAGCATGGCGAAAACCTCCGGCCTCATCATCGATGAAAACAACACCTATCAATTTTTGCCAAAACTGCTGCAAGAGCATGATTTTGACCGAATACGGCTGGAAAATCTGATTGCTGTATATGATAACGAAGCCAAACCGATCACCGCCATTAAGGAGATTATGATTAAAGCATTGGCTGAATGCGATCATGCCGATGCTGAAAAGCTTGCCGCTTGGCATTTTGAAGATGAATGCCGCGATTTAAGCTGGGAGCTGCATGCTTTTTCGAAACCCTGTTTTGACGATATCAATGAGCATGAAACCGCTTCTGCCAATGCTTCGCCGTTTTTTCTGCAGCCTGAACATGATAATGACACCGGTGTACTGCTCATTCATGGGCTGCTCGCCAGTCCGGCGGAATTAAGAGAGTACGGCGAATACTTGGTTCATCAGGGATACACCATCATGGGCGTTCGTCTGGAAGGCCACGGCTCATCACCTTGCGCATTGCGCAACCAGTCATGGGAAGACTGGTATGCTTCCGTTTTGAGGGGCTTTAATATCCTTAAAGCCCATTGTTCCCGCATCATGGTTACCGGCTTTTCCACTGGCGGGGCCTTGGCGCTCAAACTGGCATCCGAACAATTTCCGGAAATTATTGGCGTGACGGCCGTCGCCGTGCCGGTAAAATTTGTCAATCCTGCCTTTATGCTGGTGCCTTTTCTGCACGGCACCAACAAGCTGGTGGATTGGGTATCCTCGTATGAAGGTATCAAGCCATTTATTGAAAATCCCACCGAACATCCATCCATTAATTATCGGCATGTGCCTGTAAAGAGTCTGTATGAGTTGCGCGTATTGATCCAGAAAATGGACGATTTTTTGCCGTTATGCAAATGTCCCGTGCTGATATTACATGCCGACCATGATCCTATTGTATCTCCTAAAAGCGCTCAGGAAGTTATCGACAAATTGGGTACAAAAAACAAGCAGCTCAAGGTCGTTAATGCAAACCGCCATGGCATACTGATGGAAAATATTGGCGGCACCTGGGATGTTATTAATGATTTTATGAATAGCTGTTTTGGTAAAAATTTTAGCGATAACCAAGTCCCATTACTAATTAAACTTCCTTGAAAACATGCCGAGCCTGTTGGGGGCCGAGCATATATCATTGAAACTCAACAGGAGAAAGGCCAATGAAAAATGTAGTCATTGCAGGCTATTGCCGTTCACCGTTCACACCGGCCCATAAAGGCCAACTCACTAAAGTCAGGCCCGATGATCTTGCGGCACAGGTCATCAAGGGTTTAATTAGCAAAACCGGTGTCAACCCTAATGATATTGAAGACCTGATTTTGGGTTGTGCCTTTCCTGAAGGCGAGCAAGGCATGAATGTTGCCCGCCTCATTGCCTTTTTAGCTGGTCTGCCGGTTACCGTCGCCGGCATGACGCTTAACCGCTTCTGCGGTTCATCAATGCAGGCCATTCACATAGCCGCAGGCGCCATTCATATGAATGCCGGCGACGTCTTTATCTGCGCCGGCGTTGAATCTATGACCCGCATACCGATGGGCGGCTTTAATTATATGCCCAATCCGGCGTTGTACGACACTTATCCACAGGCCTATATCAGCATGGGCGATACCGCCGAAAACCTGGCTCGGCAATATCATATAGGTCGTATCGAGCAGGAGGTTTTTGCGCTGCAAAGCCAGCAAAAAGCCTACGCAGCCCAGCAACTAGGCCATTTTGCCGATGAAATCATAGCCATTGGCGCTGCCAACGTGGATGGCTGTTTGCGCCCGGATTCGACTGCCGAAGGTCTGGCTCAGCTGGCTCCGGCATTTCAGGTAAACGGAACCGTTACGGCAGGCACGTCATCGCCGCTTACCGACGGCGCGGCTGCGCTGCTAGTGTGCAGCGAAGAGTATGCCGACGCGCATTCCCTATCCAAACTGGCCCGGATTAAAGCTACCGCTGTTTCCGGCTGTGCGCCGGAAATCATGGGTATTGGTCCGGTTTCCGCCACCAGCAAGGCATTAAAACGCGCCGACCTTGAGCTTGATGATATCGATATCGTCGAATTAAACGAAGCCTTTGCGGCCCAAAGTATCGCCGTCCTGAAAGCCATGCCCGTAGCAATGGATAAACTTAATCTCGACGGCGGCGCGATTGCACTGGGCCACCCTTTGGGCGCAACTGGTGCCAGAATCACCGGCAAGGCAGCCAGCCTGTTGAACAGAGAAGGCAAACGCTATGCCCTGGCCACTCAATGTATAGGCGGAGGCCAGGGTATTGCGACCATCCTGGAGGCCATCTGATGACTATTCAAAAAGCTGCCGTCATCGGCGCCGGCGTCATGGGCGCAAGTATTGCCGCCCATCTCAGCAACGCCGGCATCCCTGTTTATTTGCTGGATATTGTTCCCGATCCTGAAAAAAACAAAAACCGCAACAGCATTGCCGAAACCGCCATCCAGAAATTACTGAAGGCGGAACCGGCACCGTTCATGGACAAAAACAATGTACGGCTGATCAAGACCGGTAATATTGAAGACCATCTGGACTGGCTGCGCGATGCCGGGTGGGTGATTGAAGCAGTTATCGAGCATCCGTCGATTAAAAAATCGCTCTATCAAAAACTGGATACGGTTTGCGCCAAGGACTGCCTGATTTCTTCCAACACATCCACGTTGCCGTTGAAATTATTAACACAGGATATGCCAGAAAGCTTCAAACAACGGTTCATGATCACGCATTTTTTCAATCCTCCCCGGTATATGCGCCTGCTGGAACTAGTTTCAGGCCCGCACACCCGACCCGATCTCGCCGAGGCAATCAGCCGTTTTGCCGACATCCAGTTGGGCAAAGCCTGCGTAATCTGCAAGGATACACCAGGATTTATTGGCAACCGCATCGGTATTTACTGGTTATTGTGCGGGCTGCATGAGGCCATTGATTTGGGCCTGACCGTTGAACAGGCTGACGCAATTATGTCGGCTCCTTTCGGCATTCCAAAAACCGGCATCTTTGGCCTACTGGATCTTGTTGGGCTGGATCTGATTCCACATATTTTGAAAAGCATGAAGCAGGCGCTGGCCAAGGATGATGCCTTCCATGAAGTCAGCGATCTTCCGCAGATAGTTCAACAGATGATCGACGATGGCTACACGGGACGTAAAGGCAAAGGCGGATTCTATCGCCTAAACCAAGTGGAAGGCGTGCGTATCAAAGAATCCATCAATCTCGGCACCGGCGAATACGGACTGTCTGAAAAGACCAATCTGGATGCCATTCAGCAGGCCAGAAAACGGGGCTTGCAATCCGTATTAACTTGTCCGGATCTAGCCGCATTTTATGCCTGGCGAGTGCTGTCAAAAACACTTTGTTATGCCGCCAGCCTGATTCCAGAAATTGCCGATGATAGTGTTGCCATCGATACCGCCATGCGCGACGGCTATAACTGGAAATACGGCCCTTTTGAACTGCTTGATCAAATTGGCGTAGCCTGGTTCGTTAACAAGCTCCGCGCCGAAAAGAATTCTGTGCCCCCTTTTCTGGCGGAAAAACGGCCATTATACTATACCACTTCTGGCAAACTGAGCCAACTCGATTTATCGGGCCAGTACCGGCCTGTTAACAGAGCAGACGGCGTGCTGCTGCTGTCCGATCTGAAACTACAGCACGCAGCAGTATTGCATAATGCCTCAGCCAGCTTATGGGATATTGGTGATGGTGTTGCCTGCCTGGAATTTCATAGCAAAATGAATACCCTCGATATGGATATCATGAATCTGATCAGACAAAGTATCGACAAAGTGGATCAGCAATTTTCCGCGCTGGTGATCCATAACGAAGGCGAAAATTTCTCCGCCGGCGCCAATCTGACTCTGCTCATGCAAGCCATTCATGAAAGTAACTGGGTAGCCGTCGAACGGCTGATCACGGAAGGACAGCAAACATACCAGATGCTGAAATTCTCGTCCTTCCCTGTCGTTGCCGCGCCGACTGGCCTCGCTTTGGGCGGAGGCTGTGAAATTTTGCTGCATTGTGATGCCGTACAGGCTCATGCCGAATTGTATATGGGGCTGGTGGAAGTCGGCGTTGGTTTAATTCCCGGCTGGGGTGGCTGCAAGGAATATCTGCGTAGATGGCTGACCTTGCCCAAAAGACCCGGTGGACCGATTCCGCCAGTAATCAAAGCCTTTGAAACCATCGGCATGGCCAGGGTTTCCAAGTCAGCTATTGAGGCTAAGGAATTGTTATTCCTGGCGAAAACTGACGGCATCACGATGAACAAAAACCGTTTGCTGGCCGACGCCAAGACCAAAGCATTGGCGTTAGCCAGTCATTATGCCGCGCCTAAACCATACCTTTATACACTACCGGGTAAAAGCGCTAAAGTCCTGCTGGGTATGGGTATTAAAGCTTTTCATCTGCTCGGTAAAGCGACTGATTATGATGTCGAAGTAGCGGAAAAACTGGCCTATGTGCTCAGCGGTGGCAATTGTGATATGACTTCTCCTTTAACTGAAGACCAAATTCTGTCGCTGGAACTGGATGCCTTCGTCGCATTGGTCAAACAGCCTGGCACGCTGGCCAGATTGGAACACATGCTGAAAACGGGCAAACCGTTGCGGAATTAAAAACATCGAACACGCTTAGTTAATGGCACTCTTCGGCCTTCATAAGAATTTCTGCTCAAGGGGAACATGAATGATCTGGTTGATAGCGTTACTCACACTCTCATGGGGACTTCTCTATTTCAAAGTCTCGATGGCTAAGGCCACTTTAATCATTGGCTTGTTATTAAGCGTTTATCTTTATATTAATGGCCTTACATCGACAGGCAAAACGTTATGGATCGGATTTTTAGCACTGTTCATCCCGCTGACTGTTCCTGCTATCCGTCAACGGTTAATCAGCCGCTGGCTGTTCATGTTGATGAAAAGCGCGCTGCCGCCGATGTCGCAAACCGAACAGGAAGCACTGGAAGCGGGCAACACCTGGTGGGATGCGGAGCTGTTTTCGGGTGATCCAGACTGGAAAGTATTGCAGCATTTGCCCCCTGCTCACCTGTCTGATGAAGAGCAGGCCTTTATCGACGGGCCGGTGACGACGCTCTGCTCGATGCTGAATGACTGGGATATCACGCATAATCGGAAAGATTTGCCCAAGGAAGTCTGGAATTACATCAAAAAGCATAAATTCTGCGGCATGATTATTCCCAAAAAATACGGCGGCCTGGAATTTTCAGACCATGCACATTCGGAAATTGTCATGAAAATTTCCAGCCGCAGCTCCACGGCCGCAGTGACCGTGATGGTGCCCAATTCCTTGGGTCCAGCTAAATTATTGCTGGTCTACGGCACTGAACAGCAAAAAAACCATTATCTACCCCGGCTTGCAACAGGCGCAGAAATCCCAGCCTTTGCCTTGACCGGTCCGCTGGCGGGGAGTGACGCAGGCGCGATTCCGGATACTGGAGTAGTTTGCTATGAGCAATTTGCTGGCAAGGAACAAGTTCTGGGCATCCGGCTTAATTGGGACAAACGCTATATCACGTTGGGCCCGGTGGCAACCGTATTGGGCCTGGCTTTCAAACTGTATGACCCGGATCACTTACTTGGCGACAAGGAATATTTGGGTATAACTGTAGCATTGATTCCCACCAATACGACTGGAGTTTCCATCGGAAGGCGCCATCTGCCGTTAAATTCGGCCTTTCAGAATGGGCCGAACTGGGGCAAGAATGTCTTTATTCCTCTGGACTGGATTATCGGCGGCGTTGCACAGGTGGGTAATGGCTGGAAAATGCTGGTGCAATGCCTGACCACAGGCCGGGCTATTTCCCTGCCGGCTCTCAGTGTTGGCGGCGCCAAATTTGCCTGCCGGAATACCGGCGCTTATGCCCGTATACGCAATCAGTTCAACGTTCCCATCGGAGAATTTGAGGGGATTGAAGAAGTGCTGGCGCGAATGGCCGGGGAAACCTATATCTTGGACGCCGCCCGTAAAGTCACCAACGCCGCGCTCGACCAGGGCGAAAAACCTGCTGTCATTTCCGCGATTCTAAAATATGAACTCACTGAAAGAATGCGCCGGATCCTCAATGATGCCATGGATATTCAGGCAGGCTCCGGGATTTGCCTGGGCCCGAAAAATTATCTGGGCCGTTTGTATCAGGTCATTCCGGTTAGTATTACCGTGGAAGGCGCCAACATTCTAACCCGCACGATGATGATTTTCGGCCAGGGCGCCATGCGCTGCCATCCGTTTATTCAACAGGAAATGGCAGCGCTGGAAGAAAATAATCTGAAGCAATTTGATGCACTGTTGTTCAGTCATATAGGTTTCTTCCTGCACAACATGGCCGCCAGTTTATGGCTGGGATTGACAAATGCCTTTTTTCATACCGTTCCCGGCAACCAAAATACCAAACGCTATTACCAACAAATCACCAGGCTCAGTTCCGGTTTCGCATTGTTGACCGACTATGCGCTGCTGACACTGGGGGGTGCACTTAAACGCAAGGAGAGAATTTCCGGACGCTTCGCAGATGCCTTGAGCAATCTTTATTTGTGTTCGTGCGTACTTAAATATTATCAGGATCAAGGTAACCTGGACGATGAAGCGCCGCTAATGCACTGGGCCTGCCAGCATACGCTTTATCATGCCCAACAAGCCTTACTTTCCTTGTGCCGGAATCTGCCGCTTCGCCCCATAGCCGGTTTAATCAGGACGCTTATTTTCCCGCTCGGAAAAACCATTATTGAACCGAATGACTTGCTGATCCGGCAAACAGCACGGATTTTGTTGAGCGAATCCGCTACGCGGAATCGCTTGACATACGGCATCTATACCAATGATAACGCCGATGACGCAACGGGCAGAATTGAAGTTGCTTTTCAGGCCGTTTTAGCCGCCGCACCGGTCGAAGCCAAAATCCGCGCCGCGCAAAAGCAAAAAATTATCGCGAAAGGCAATCCGATTTTACTGATCAAAGAAGCCTTGATAAATAACGTTATTACGGAACAGGAGGTCTCTTTATTAATGGCAGCCGATAAAGCCAGACTTGCCGCCATTGCGGTTGATGATTTCAGTCCTGAAGAGTTATAAAAAACCATTAATCAATTACGTAATATAGTTCTACTGACATTTTATTGGCATCTAACTATCGTTCGTCAATTCCCCATCTCAATGCCCTATCAAGCTGAAGGAATTCTAAATAAGCTGACCCTATTAGTCCTGAGCTTGGCGAATAACTTAATTAGAATTTCACTACATTAAAGGCAACCATCCTAGCCGGGTATGGTTCAGACAAAGCCTGCAATCACTTTCATCGCCTATTGCTGCACTTATCTACAAGCTTGAATTCCGCCCTGCCAGCCCCAATTACATTCATTATGTCTCCTAAAAGGCCGTTTTTTCTGTTATAGACGGCTAGGACAGGATATAATCGTAAAATTTAATTCAATCATTTACTAAATTCACTCCGGAAGAAAAAGCATGCTAGGTAAGCTGGTTAAATTTGTTGTAGGAAGCCGTAACGACAGAATTATCAAGAAGAAAAGGAAACTGGTAAAAAAGATCAATGCCTTGTCTTCCGAGTACCACAAACTATCTGATACTGCATTAAAAGCAAAAACGCAGGAATTTCGTTCACGTCTGGCGAAGGGTGAAAAACTCGATAGCTTGATTCCGGAAGCGTTTGCTACTGTCAGGGAAGCATCTACGCGGGTTTTTGGCATGCGCCATTTTGACGTACAGCTAATCGGCGGCATGATCCTGCATGAAGGCAAAATTGCCGAAATGAAAACTGGCGAGGGTAAAACCCTGATGGCGACGTTGGCTGCCTACCTTAATGCCTTGCCTGGACGTGGCGTGCATGTGGTGACCGTCAACGACTATCTGGCTAAACGCGATTCCGAGTGGATGGGTCGGTTATATTCTTTCCTAGGTATGACAACAGGCGTTATCATCAGTCAAATGGAGTCTGCCGAACGACGCAAGTCCTATGCATCCGACATTACCTACGGAACCAACAATGAATTCGGCTTCGATTACCTGCGTGATAACATGGCATTCAGTCTGGAACAAAAAGTCCAGCGTGAACTTAGTTTTGCCATCGTTGACGAGGTGGATTCCATTCTTATCGATGAAGCGCGAACACCGCTGATTATTTCAGGCTCCACCGAAGACAGCACTGATATCTATATAAAAGCTAATAGGGTCATACCATTTCTGACCAAACAGGAAAAGGAAGACGGTCCGGGTGACTATTCGGTCGACGAAAAAACCCGACAGATTCATTTGACCGAATCGGGCCATGAGCGCATTGAACACCTAATGGTGGAGCATGGTTTGATGGCTGACGGCTCAAGCCTATATGATGCCGCCAATATCCGTTTGATGCACTACGTCAACGCCTCGCTGCGTGCTCATGCGTTGTTCAAAAAAGATGTTGATTATATCGTTACTGATAAACGCGAAGTTATTATTGTCGATGAATTTACCGGACGTATCATGCCAGGACGGCGCTGGTCTGAAGGCCTTCATCAGGCCATTGAAGCCAAGGAACGGGTACCCATTCAAAATGAAAATCAAACGCTGGCATCCATTACCTTCCAGAACTATTTCCGTCTCTATCACAAATTATCCGGCATGACCGGCACCGCGGACACCGAAGCTTTCGAGCTGAACAAGATTTACGGCCTTGAAGTCGTCGTTGTCCCCACCCATCGACCGATGATCCGCAAGGATCTGGGTGATATGGTGTATTTGACCACCGACGAAAAATACATCGCGGTCGCCGCTGATATCAAAGACTGCGTGCATCGCGGCCAACCTGTTCTGGTAGGCACCACGTCGATCGAAAACTCCGAACGCCTGTCAGCCCTGCTAAAAAAACAAGGCATTAAGCATGAGGTACTGAATGCCAAACAACATGAGCGGGAAGCCCATATTGTGCAACAAGCTGGCATGCCTGGAGCGGTCACGATCGCCACCAATATGGCCGGACGTGGAACCGACATTGTGCTAGGGGGCAATCTGGATGCGGAACTGGCGGCATTAGGCCCGGATGCCGGAGACGCTGAAAAGGATCAGGTTCGCGGCGCATGGCTGGACCGTCATAACCAGGTTATCGCCAGTGGCGGCTTACATGTTATCGGTTCCGAGCGCCATGAGTCGCGGCGTATTGACAATCAATTACGAGGCCGCTCCGGCCGCCAAGGAGACCCAGGCTCGTCGCGTTTCTATTTGTCTCTACAAGACGATTTAATGCGCATCTTCGCCTCCGACCGGGTTGCATCGTTAATGCAAAAACTGGGAATGGGCAATGGCGAAGCCATTGAACACCCATGGGTAACGCGGGCGATAGAAAACGCACAGCGAAAAGTAGAAAACCGCAACTTCGACATCCGCAAGGAAATTCTCGCCTACGACGACGTAGCGAACGATCAGCGCAAAGTCATCTATGCCCAGCGTAACGAACTGATGGCTGCCAAAGAAATTTCTGATATCATCACCGCCATCCGCGAAGATGTCGTCAATAAATTGATTACGCAATATATTCCACCCAGAACCATGATGGAGCAATGGAATATCAAAGGTCTGGAAGAACATATCCAACAGGAATTCAATGTGGAGATTCCGCTGCGCAATATGCTGGATGAGGATCACACACTAAATGAAATGGGCTTACGCACCCGTGTAATCAAGATTCTGGAACAAAGCCATAAAGACAAAGAACAGCAAATCACCAAGGAAGTCATGCAGCACTTTGAAAAATCAGTGATGTTGCAGGTTCTGGATAACAGCTGGAAGGAGCATCTGGCTGCCATGGATTATTTGCGTCAGGGCATACATTTTAGAGGCTATGCGCAAAAAGATCCGAAGCAGGAATACAAGCGCGAAGCCTTTGAAATGTTTACTAGCCTGCTTGAGCATATCAAATATGAAGTCATCGGCATCCTGTTTAAAGTTCAGGTCAAACAGGAAGAGGATGTTGAGGCGATTGATCAGCAAATGCAGGCGCCACGCGAGATGCATTTCGATCACGCCGAAGCGCCTGCGCTGGAAGATTACGATCAACAGACAGCGCCTGCTGACAAAGAAAAACCGGCAGAACAACCCTATATCAGGGAAGGCAGCAAAATCGGCCGTAACGACCCCTGCCCCTGCGGTTCTGGTAAAAAATACAAGCAATGCCATGGCAGGATAAGCTAGGCTTTCCTCCTTTTTGCAGGCAGAAGTGTCTTGAATCAATGTTGATAAATCGACACTCCGCGCTATGGGGCCTGATATTTTTTAGTGATTAAGCTGCCGGGTCGAGCGCACTGTTAAGCCAGACCGTTAATTTTTCCAGAGCGCCATTCAGATATTCAGCTCGATTTAAGTGATTCAACTTAGAGGTGAGCAAGGATTGAATCGCGGCGGCGTGAAGACCCTTAGGTTAGGAACAGTCAGTAACCAGTTTTTGTTAAGCGATACTTGCATAATC
>Ga0209798_10000804_pt1 | contig 19228 bp, 15 predicted proteins | sample DOMMetBare3Fresh_FD_187475 | JGI IMG/M metagenome (GOLD analysis project Ga0209798, IMG submission 187475) | Wetland sediment microbial communities from St. Louis River estuary, USA, under dissolved organic matter induced mercury methylation -... | ecosystem: Environmental > Aquatic >...
GATTCTCGCCGACCGCCAGGATGACCACGCCGTTCCCCTTTTCCAATCCCCCCGGCAACTCCTTCGTGTCCCCCAGCACCTTCACGCCCGGTATCGGTTCCGACCCCCGCAAGGCAGGATTGTCGTCATAGAACCCGAGCACCTCATGCGCGGAGGCGAGCAACGCGTCCACCACCACCTTGGCGTGGCCGCCGGCGCCGACTACCGCAAATCGCTCAGGCATTTTCGGATTTCCCGGTAGTGGAGACATTTCCCATGAACTCCGGCATCGTCGCCTCCCCTTCCGCGCTGATCCCTTCCCGCTTCAGCACTTTCCATGCGGTCATGCCCAGAATTTTCAGATCCAGCCCGAAAGATCGGTTGTCCACATACCAGACGTCCAAGGCGAATTTCTCCTCCCAGGTGATCGCATTCCGGCCGTTGACCTGCGCCCAGCCGGTTATTCCCGGCTTCACCTCGTGGCGGCGGGCCTGCTCGGGCGTGTACCGATCCAGGTATTGCATAAGCAGCGGGCGCGGCCCAACCACGCTCATGTCGCCCTTCAACACGTTGAACAGTTCGGGAAGTTCGTCGAGGCTCAGACGACGCAGGCGCGTGCCGAAGCCGGAAAGCCGGTCCCCGTCCGGAAGAAGGTTCCGCTCCCGGTCCCGCAGGTCCCGCATTGTGCGGAATTTAAGCAGCGTGAACAGCCTGCCGCCGAATCCGGGCCGGACCTGGCGGAAAAGAACCGGGGACCCGAGTTTCAAACGCACCAGAAAAGCGATGAGAAGAAGTACCGGGGAAAGTACGACGAGGCCGAACAAGGAGAGAAACAGGTCCAGTTTCCGTTTCCCCCATCGTCGGTAGAAACCAGGGGAAACCGTCGAGGGGACGAACGTTGCCATCAATGGAATCCGCCCCTCAATTCGCCGCAGCGGCTTGAAAAACCTCTTCGAACCGGGAAACACCGGCCGCCAAGGACAACTCTTTCCGGTAATATCTGTGCCCGCTATCGCCCATCTCATTCAGGCGGGCGCGCGGCATTCGATATAGTTCCTCGACCGCTTCCGAAATGCTCTCCGGATTTTCAGGCTGACAAACCACGCCCGCCCCCGCCATCCGTACAAGTTCCGCCGCATCCCCCCGGACTCCCGCAAGGATCGGCCGCCCCACCGCAAGATATGCCTGGATCTTCGAAGGGATCGTGATCCGGAAGAGCGGATCATCCTTCAGGTGTACGATGAGAACGTCCGCGAGATTGAGAATCTCCCCGATTTCGGAAACGGGGCGCCTCGGCAGGAAAAGGACGTTCGTCAGACGCCGCTCCCGCGCGATCTTCTGCAGACGATCGACCTCGATCCCTCCCCCGACAAAGACGAACCGGACCTCCCGGATCCTTCCTTCGATCCTCCCTGCCGCATCCAGAAGCGCTTCGAGCGCCTGGGCTTTTCCCATCGTCCCGGCAAAAAGAACATTGAACCTGCCGGAAAAACCCAGTTCCTTCGCCAACGACTCGTTCTTCGGAGTCTTCGGGATTTTCCCTTCATCGCACCAGTTGTAGATCACCTCGATTTTCTCTTCCGGGACCGACCTGCGAACCAGCACCTCCTTGAGCCCGGGCGACAACACGACAATCTTCGATGCGGCGCGGTACACCCTGCGGCACCATCGGTCCACGAGGCCGAGGAGAAACCGGCTGTTCACCATCCCCGTCGCGTTCAACGTGTCCGGCCAAAGATCCTGGATGTCATAAACAAGAGGGATCCGCCGCATCCCGCGGATCATAATTGCGGGCAAGGCCACCGTCGCCGGTGGATGATATACATACATCACATCCGCCGGCTTCACCGCTGCCGTGCCGATTGTCGCCGCGGAAAGAGCAAAGGTCGCGTAATTTGCCACCCTCCGAATAGCAGAGGTGTCGTGGCTGGGGTAAAGGGGAACACGTATTACCGGGATCCCCTCCATATCCTCGCGCTGGATGAAGCGGATACGGTATCCCGGGTAGACCTTCCCGCCGGGGTAGTTCGGGAACCCCGTGAGAATCTCGACCTCGTGACCCCTCTCCCGAAGGGCCTTGGCGAAGACCAGTCCCTTGAACGCCGGCTCCGGGTCAAACCACTGTGAAAGCATCAGAATGCGCATTTACAGCGGTTTGCGCCAAACTACCCGGTTCACATAATCCGTATAACCAAGGATGATCCGCAGTACCTTGTCCGACACGTTGGGCATGGAGTAGTCCGCCACGGGCCGCAAAGTTCGCTCGGCGCCCCGTTTCTGGTCGGCCAGGATCGCCAACCCCTGAAACACCCGCTCGACCTCGAGCCCGGTCATCATCACCGCCGCCTCCTCCATCCCCTCCGGCCGCTCGTGCGCCTCGCGGATGTTCAGCGCCGGGAAGTTGAGGATCGAGGACTCTTCGTTGATCGTGCCGCTGTCGGACAGCACGGCGAGGGCATTCCTCTGCAAATGGATGTAGTCGCAGAACCCCAGGGGTTTGAGCAGTTCCACCCGCTTGTGGAAGGCCACCCCGAGTTTGTTCACCCGGTTGCGGGTGCGCGGATGCGTGGAAACGATGACCCGCTTGCCGCGGTCTTCCGCCAAACGGTTCAGGATCTTCACCAGGTTGCCGAAATTCCGGTCCGAATCGATGTTCTCCTCGCGGTGGGCGCTGACCGCGAAGTAGTCGAGCGACTGCAACCCGAGCCGGGTCAGAACATCGGAAGCGTCGATCTTCGGGGCGTAATGGTTCAGCACCTCGAACATCGGGCTGCCGGTCTTGATCACACGGTCCGGCGGCAACCCTTCCCGCAGCAGGTACTCGCGTGCGATGTCGCTGTAGGTCAGGTTGATGTCGGCGATGTGGTCGATGATCTTGCGGTTGATCTCCTCCGGCACCCGTTGGTCGAAACAGCGGTTCCCCGCCTCCATGTGGAAAACCGGAATCTTGCGGCGCTTCGCGGGGATGGCCGACATGCAGCTGTTCGTATCGCCGAGGATCAACAGGGCCTCCGGTTGCACCTCCGCCAGCACCGGGTCGAGCGTTATGATCGTGTTGCCGATGGTCTCGGCGGCGTTGGCGCCGGCGGCGTTCAGGAAATGGTCCGGCTTGCGGATCTCGAGGTCGGAGAAGAAGACATCGTTGAGTTCGTAGTCGTAGTTCTGGCCGGTGTGGACCAGTATATGATCGGTGTACTTGTCGAGCGCCGCCATCACCCGGGACAGGCGGATGATCTCGGGGCGTGTACCGACGACCGTCATGACGTTCATTTTTTTCACCGAAACCTCCCCTTCAGCCCTGTTTGATCACTGGAACGAAATATGTGTCCGGCCTCCCGGGCGCGAAGATCTGATTGGCCCAGAACAGGCAGATCATCTCCCCTTCCCCGGTGTTCTCGATCGAGTGGGTATACCCGGGGGGAATGTCCACCACCTTGATCGCCCGGTCGTCCACGGGGTACTCGAGGATCCGGTCGGAGTCGATTCGCCGGAAGCGGATCACCCCCTGCCCCTGGATGACGCAGAACTTCTCCACCTTGGTATCGTGGTAGTGATTGCCGCGGGTGATGCCGGGGAGCGTTTTGGAAACAAAGATCTGGCCGAAGCATTCCGACTTGATCAGTTCGAAGAGCCAACCGCGATCGTCGGTGTTGAGCTTGACCGGATAGCCGAAGCCGTCTTCCGGGAGGAACGACAGGAAGGTTGCAAGCAGGCACTTCATGAGGTCGTCGCCCAGGTCGGGGACCGTCAGCGTCTCGCGGATGGCGTGCAGCCGGCGAATCCGGTCGGCAAGTTCGCCCAGAGTGATCCTGAAGGTCCGGTCAACACCGTACCGCTGCCGGGCAGGTTCCGGGGGGCCATCGAGGTGCCGCAGGAAGGCGGCCACCACGTCGTCGATATACACCAGCTCCATTTCCCGGTTCGGGTCGTTGACGGTGATGTCGAGCCCGCGGGCGATATTGTGGCAGAAGGTGGCGACCACGGTGTTGTAATTGGGCCGCGATCCTTTGCCGAAGACTCCGGGCATGCGATAGATGCAGACCGGAGCCCCGGTCTTGTCGTTGAACTTCAATACCGCGTCCTCGGCGGCCTTCTTGCTCTTACCGTAGGGGTTATCGAGTTCCGCCTGGGTCGAGGAGGAAAGGACAAAGGTCGGGGTGCGGCCCAGTTCCGCGAGGCGCGCCAGCATCCGCTCGGTCAGGCCGGTATTGCCGGTCACGAACTCGCCCTCGTCCCTGGGGCGGTTGACCCCGGCCAGATGATAGACGAGACCGGCTTCGGCAAGACCGGCGTCGAGGACCGCAGGCTCGGAATTCACGTCGAACAGGATCAGTCGCACCTCGTCGCGGCGCTTCAGCGCAGCGACGAGGTTCCTGCCGACAAATCCGGCCGCGCCGGTGACAAGAACCGTCTTCAATTTCCCCGCCACTCCGCCAGTTCGCTCCGTACCAGATCCAGTCCGAGCAGCTTTTCCTTGATCCGGGGAATGCCGAGGCGTTCCGTATTCGTCGAGTTGTAGTCCTCGGCCAGAGAATGCTCTTTTTCCCCTTCCACGAAATATTTGTTGTAGTTCAGGTCGCGATTATCGGCGGGGATCCTGTAATAGCCGCCGAGGTCCTTGGCGTGCGCCATCTCCTCGCGGGTCAGCAATGTCTCATGGAGCTTTTCGCCATGGCGGGTCCCGATGACCTTGATCCCGCTGTCGGCTTCGAACAGTTCCACCAGCGCCTGGGCCAGATCGCCGATCGTCGAGGCCGGGGCTTTCTGCACGAAGGTGTCGCCCTGCCGACCATGCACGTAGGCATACAGCACCAGGTCGACGGCATCGTCCAGGGACATCAGAAACCGGGTCATGTTGGGATCGGTGACGGTCAGCGGGTTCCCTTCCTTGATCTGTTTGATGAACAGGGGGATGACAGATCCGCGGGAGGCCATGACGTTGCCGTAGCGGGTGCAGCAGAGGGTGGTCTTGTCCGGATCGACGAGGCGGGACTTGCCGACGACGATTTTTTCCATCATTGCCTTGGAGATCCCCATGGCGTTGATCGGGTAGACGGCCTTGTCGGTGCTCAGGGCAATGACCCGTTCGACCCCCTTGGCGATGGCGGCGTTGAGGACGTTTTCAGTGCCGAGGATATTGGTCTTGACGGCTTCCAGCGGGTAGAATTCGCAGGAGGGAACCTGTTTCAGGGCGGCTGCCTGGAAGACGTAATCGACGCCCTCCATGGCAAAGAAGAGGCTGTCATAGTCGCGGACGTTTCCGATGTAGAACTTGACCTTTGGGTTGGCGAGTCGGATGCGCATGTCTTCCTGCTTCTTCTCGTCACGGCTGAAGACACGGATTTCCTTGATGTCGGTTGCAAGGAAGCGGCGGAGGACGGCGTTCCCGAAGGAGCCGGTGCCGCCGGTGATAAGCAAGGTTTTACCGCTGAACATATGATAAGCCTCCGATTGGAAGTTAGGCCATTTTGAGGTTTTTTATTATCAGCGCATTTTTCTCCTCCCGGTTCGGATAATTGATGAGAACGGCCCTGTATACGCCTTTGAATACAAACAGACTCCCGGCGGCAGCACCAATGACACCGAATTTATTGATCAGATCGCCAATATCCTGAAGCGACCCCGCGCCTCCAAGTACGGTTAACGGCACACGGACCAGCTCTCGAATTTTCTCAACTAACGCGAGATCATAACCTTTCATCAGACCATCACGGTCGATGGAATTGATGACTATCTCTCCAGCTCCAAGTTTTTCCATGTGAAGTACAAATTCCGGCAAGGATTTTCCTGTATTATTACGCCCATTGTGTGTGAAAATCTCATACTCGCCGCCAATGGCCCGTTTTCTCACGTCTAACACCACCACTACACTTTGATTCCCGACACATCTGGCTGCTTCGTTCACGATGTCAGGGGTATCTACCGCCGCAGAGCTTATCGCTACCTTTTCCACACCTAATTGAATGATTTTTTGTACCTGGTCACTCGTCGTAACCCCACCGCCATAGCAGAGAGGCATTCTACATTCCGATGCCAAATTTTCGATCATCGTGAAATCCGGTTCCCTATTATCAAGAGTGGCATCGATATCCAGAACCATGAGTTCATCAACTTCTTTTTCATTGAATATTCTTACGGCATTTATGGGATCTCCAACGTACTTCGGATCATTAAAATTTATTGTCTTTACCAGGCCTTTGTTCTTAACCAATAGGCATGGTATAATTCGAGGATATAACATGTCTATATCTTTGCGAAATTATCAAGGAGTCGAATGCCCCATTGATGGCTTTTTTCGGGATGGAATTGAACACCATAAACATTTCCGGAATTTACCGCGCAAGCGAATTCCACATCATAATCGGTTACAGCAATAATATCTTCCCTTCCATGACTTTGAAAATAATATGAATGCAAAAAATAGAAGCGAGCGCCAAGATCAAGCCCCTCAAACAGCTTATTTGTTTTTATCGGTTTTATATCATTCCATCCCATATGGGGGACGCACATGGAGTGCATCGGAGGAGAAGGATTGAATCTTTTTATTTCTCCATCCACCCATCCAAGGCCGGGTAGCTTTCCTTCCTCGCTGGAACGTGCAAGCATTTGCATCCCCACACACACACCCAGAACCGGAACATGCCGATGAATCACAATCTCGTGAAGAAACTGCCGCATCCCGGATTTTTCGAGTCGCTGCATCGCATGATCAAAAGCGCCAACCCCCGGCAATATGATTCTTGACGCAATTTTCAAATCATCGGCTTTGGTGGCAATTATAATCGGAATGTTCAATATTTTATAAACATTTGCGAATGCCCTTACATTTCCCAATCCATAATTAATTATCGCTAGCATCGAAATAACCTTTTTTCCAATCCTAAAATATTCATTACTCTAGTGCCGAGCCCGATCAAATATCTCTTATTTTTATAGGATTTATACGTTTTATTTTCGCCCTCAAACAATCTCTGTAATTCTTTAACCGATAAATCCAACTTGTTTGCGACAAATTCAAATTCTTGTACATAGAATTGTTCATCAAGCTCTGGTTTTGATATTCGTTCTAATGCCGCATCCCTCGTCATTTGGCTTGTCATTATCAAACTTGAAAAATGAGCACGACGTTTTTCGTATCCAAATTTTCTTGGCATCCAATAATCCTCAAAAAATCTCGTGAACCGCGATTCATGATGTTTATGGACAAATTTCTCCCAATGAAAACGGTCTTCCAAAAATTTTTCAATGTCTTTTTTAATATAGGGTACATAGTTTAAAGGCTTGACAATCTCCATTCCTAAAAAATATTTGTAATAAATTTTATATGTAAAAATATCGACCATTGGAAAAGTCTTTAATGGAATTTTTCCAAAGCGACGATGAATATCTCTCACTAAAGTGGTGTCTATTCCAGGATAAGCCCCCCACTCCTCGGGTTCCCTACAACATTCAGTTGAATAATTCGCCCCAGTTATTACATATTTAATATTATGCTTTATGGCAAATTTATATAATGCAGAAAAAAATGCCATGTCCTGCGGAAAATCCTGATCTGCAATTTGTGATTTTAAAAATGAAATGTGTAAATCTTTCATTTCCTGCCAATTAATGACCTCTGTATATAAATCCAGTTTAAGACCGTCCAACAATTTTTCAATATTGCCTACGGCTTGTTCGGTATTCCAACCGGCATCCACATGAAATATCAACGGTCGTAATCCCATTATTTCCTTTGCAACATACGTTGCATACGAACTATCGGTACCGCCGCTTACCCCTATAATACAATCATGATTTTTTCCTTTACCCTCTTTTTTTATTTTGTCTGCAATCTTCATTAATTCAATTTCTCCCCGCGTATCCGTGTGCCAATTCGGCAAGATATTTTTATAGAAATTGAGGCAATAGTCGCACCAACCTCTATCATCGAAAACGATGTTAGGATCCGATGTATCCATGATGCAGTTAGAACAGATCCGATAATTTTCCTGACCCATAATTATCCTCTTATTTCCATGCGGTCACACCGTGGACGCCATGCAGGAACCGTTGGTGCGAAAACAAACCGGCGAATTATATCTTTAATCGTTATGTAATCTATTTTCCCGTGCGCCTGCATACTGTGGTTAATCTTTCAATACCGATTATATTTAAATTGAATAATCCTTTTTATCAGAACAATCCCCGATAAGATAAATATCCATCTTGAATATATCTTTTTATAATAACTTCTCTTCACTATACTGGCATTCTTTTCATGCACGCGACGTTTCAGGGTTTTTTCCTCTAGATGGGCATTCGAGCCGAACAGATTGCTCGCCAGGGCTATCCACAAATCGTGGGACTCGACAAAATTTGGAATTGGCAATATCAGATGAGTCATCCGTTTCCGAAAAGCCATTGCGCAGCCATAGTATCCTGTCTTCCCTGTAAATATCGATAAAATATTCTTCAAGTGCCTGCATGAGTCCCCCGCCTTCAATTCTTCTACCGGAAAATTCATTTTCGTACCCGTCATATCCATAAATTCCGTGTTGGTCGAAACCAGTAAACTCTCGGTTTCAATTAATATTTTCATCATTATTGCAACTCTGCCATCATTCCACACGTCATCTTGGTCCGCCATGAAAACCGTCTCATTGTTTGCCTTTGATATGGCATGCCCGAAAGAATATACATGGCCCATATTTCGATCGTTAAAATAAATATTGATTCTATTATCTTTCATGTTTCTTAACATTTCTACGGTTTTGTCATTTGAGCAGTCATCGACAACAATTACTTCGTCATCGTACTTCAGCTGTGCAAGAATAGACGTTATTTGATCATGTATATATTTCTCTCCATTGTAAGTCGCCATACAGACGCTAATACTCATCGAATATTCTCATTTGTTAATAATATTATTTTATTGAATACATGTAATGTTGTATGATTCTATCTTTCAATTCTGGAAAACAAAATTACTACAGATCATAAATTATTATATGCAATATACGTCCATTTCAAAACTAAAAGTAAGCAAGGTATTTTTATATTTATAATGGTAATTCTACATTCTAAAATAATGCCGTGAAATTACAATATTAAACTTCGGAGACGCAGGTATTATTGGGTATATAAAAGGGTTTAACGAGAATATACATCGCGATACAATGAAGAACTACGGCACTAGAGGATAACAGTAAGGGATTTCCTGCCCCAACAATCATGTACCCCATCAACCCAAAGACAAATATAGATTCAAATACATATACTTTTCGTAAAATCCTTATGGCAGCAATAAATATTGTAATTAAGTACGATGAAAAAAGAAATATGGATAGAACACCTAGTTTATGAACAATATTCACATACGTTAATTCAAAACCGTAACCAGAGGGATCGCGCTCATATCCGGTACCCAAAGAGGATCCCAACCCATTTCCGAATATTTTTAAATCTGAAACTATGTATCCAAACTGTTCGCTTCGAATATAATTGGATTCTTCTTGAGAGCTGTAGGTATATATCATATAATCATAAAAATTACTTGGCAATACATACAACAATATTCCAAAAAGGAAAAATAAAGCAATAATATGTTTATGTATTCGATAAGCACCAATTGAGTAACGTATTGAAATGAATACAATCATTAATAATAATAATATTGTTGCCAGTATATACCCTTTTGACATTGCTGGTACTATTAGCGCTAACGCAGTCAATATACTGAATATCATACTGTTAGACAATGCGCTTACCAATTTGCCATAGTTATACGAATAATATTTTTTTGACAATAACTGGCCAGCTACCCCAACGACAAAAAGGGGAAATATGACTATAAAACCAGGATTATAAAAAGATCTCATTTCCGACACACTCATTTCTATATAAAATAATGCCGGATTCAGTATCAAATCGTAACTTCTCTGAAATCCGTAACACATCTGAATTATGCCGGATAAAAATATCATAATGATCAATGATTTTATTGAAGGGGATACGATTAACATTATTGGGAAAATCAGATATAGAACCAAACCAAAGAAGTTTCTAAATACATTTTTCGGGTCGACACCATTTATAAGGCCAATTAAAACACCAAGCAACCAGGAGATAAATATTAAAATCCATATCCAAAATAATGTTGTGGATAGCAATTTGTCGATGGGGCTGAAAACATTTGACGTGAAATTTAGTCTAATTCCAACAGGTGATCCTTGGAAATATTTTAGTACACTCCCATACACAACAAAGAAGACACTTAGAAGCAATATTACATATGGAATATCACCGAATTCCAATTCATACACTAACACCAGGGCTAAAAATAAACCAAAAACAAATATATTTTTCAATGATATGCCCTACGACTATGAATGAGATTATGATTCATATCGGAAAAACAGCCATATTGAAACTTTCCAGTTGTCTCTTTCCAAGGCTGGGTCAAAAAGAACGTTTACACACCATGCTGTGTAAACGTTATATATTTTTAAATGGATTATATTCGATCGGATCCCACGTCTTATATTTCTGCTAGAATGCCTACTTACAACGCATTGGATTCGACTCGCCTCTTCATCGGGATACCGCTGGTGGAAAGAGTCTGAATACATAATTAAACAAATTATCTTTTATTATATGAAATAAAAAGGATAATTTTTTAATTCTCAACATTAATTGATAGATTCCTTTATTCCATAAAAAAAGTTTGATTTTTAATCTTGTTTCGTTTGTATTTTTATTCCCAATTATAGAGTAAAATTCGGTTTCCATTTTTAAAAAAGCTTCCATATCGGCTTTATTAACTTCATTGCCAAGGAGTTTAGCGATTCTATATATTAATTTTTTGGTATTGTAACCATTTAAAAATGGGCGATTTGAATATATCCCTGAAATATCATTTAAAAAACAATAAATAGTTCTTATTATGACAACGTTAATGCTGATAAATTCATGCCAAACCCACTCTTGATCCACAAAAACGCATTCATTGTCACGTATATAACTATTTTTCCATAATACATCTATATATCTCCCGTCAATAACCCTGCGGTTGCCATGAAGCACCGATAAAAACTTTAATTTATTTACCCAGATCTTGCAGGGAGAAAACAATTCTTCCCACTTTATATTCTTATCGTTTAACCTTTTCTTTATTATTCCCTGTAGCGATAATCCGGGCTCCCATTTACTTGCAGTAGGATGTAATATGACTTTATCCGATTTATTATTATTCTTATTATGAACAGGTTCTTTACATGCCCAAATACTCTTGTCTTCATGCTCTATAAATCGAGTGACAGCTTCGAATTCCTTTGCCCTATCCGTACTGTACAAAATGCATAATGCTTGAAGCTTTAACGTATTCACCTCATTCTTCCCTGCAATAATCAGAAAGGAGTTTGAAAAAAAATGAAGCATATTGTTTTTTTCCAATTCCAGATAAACAAGATTCTCGTCGAATAACGGCTTTTTCTCTGAAGAATAATCTCTTGATTTAAAATTGCTTATAAGTTCACCAGCTTTTAATATACTCAGAAATTTTTCGGATATCACACAAGATGGCATTTTATAGTCAGGATAAGGAAAATAATAATTTATGCTTGAAAAATATTTTCCGAGTCGATTTTTGAGTTCATCGTATCCAAAAGTTTTTATAATATTCCCATAATGCGGATAGCCTTCTATTCCCTCGAACATCCTGTTGGTATGGTCTTCCTTACTGGAGCAAAAGTATTTCAGCCCAAATTGATTTTCTATGGCCAAAACGAGGATTCCGTCCGGATTCAATATATCTACGAAATATTGTAATATCGCATCATATGGATCATCCGCACTAACAAAACCACCTGAATATTCAAAAACCCCTACACAGAAAACGATATCGAATTTATCTTTGAATACGATCTCCTGGAATGGCCCACAAAGGATAGAAATGTTCTTCATGTCTTTTGTGCGAAGTCGCGCCAGTCTCGCACGGGCCAAACTACCTTCAATCGATACTACATCGTCAAAAGTTTCTCCGAGAAATCGGGTAATCGCACCACAACCGCACCCGACCTCCAATACCTTTTTGGATTTGTCGAAGTCGAAACCGCTCAGAAGCTGCGACCGCTTTCTTGAGAGATGATATTCGCTTGGCCAATCCCTTATCCATCCCTCAAGTTCATGCGATTTCGAGCTCAAATCGTTTGTCCGGGAAAATACTTTATTAAGATACCGCTCGGAGGCAATTCCATCGGAATAATTGAATTTTTCACTGCTTGAAAGAACCCAAACGGAACCAGTGTCAAGACGCACGTTATTTTCGATTCTATCCCTGATATCAGTGGGCAAAATGTATCCTTAATGGACCTAAACTTCTTTTAATATCCGATTCGCCAAAAACGCAAGAACAACCGCACTGATTGTCACCCGAATCCCCCAGGCGCACGCAGCCCCATTAATCCCGTACGAGGCAAGAAGGTACTTTAAATACACAAGATATAACGGCAATTCGATTAAATGAAGTTTCGCCGTTATATCCGGGCGTCCCGATGCCTGAACCAGAGATTGTGAAATTAATCCAAAACTGTTTATCAAGACTCCAATACCCAATAACTGTGCAACGCGAAAGCTTTTGCGTGCAAAATCCGCATCGATCCATAGAGATAGTCCTTGCTCTGAAAATATAACAATCAGCAGGACAATGGGAACCATTATGATTGGCATATACTTCATTGTCTGATGATATAAATGCCGGGTTCGTATAGTATTCCGTGTAAATTCCCTGGTAAAAGCCGGGAACATAACCCCTAATATCGCTGTTGGAATTATCAGTAATTTCGTAAGCACATCGTATGGTGTTGTATAATATGCCACTGATGTAATAGAGATCATGCTGGCAATGAAAAATCGGTCCGAATAAAGCATAAGAGGCCCAATAATATTACTCACGGTTAACCAACCTCCAAAGCTTAACAAGGGGCCAATCAACCCTCCCTTTGCGCATATATTTTGTCTTATGGCAGGTACAACACGGAAACACAGAACTATATGCACAATCCACCCAACCACGCGACCAACGACAAGGATGGAAACTAAGGCGACCAGTCTTTTTGAGAAAAAAAGCATGATCAAGGGACCGAGGAACATGAAAAACCCTGTTGGAACCCGAACTGCATTTACAAGATCAAACCGCTGATGCGCCTCCAGAACGCCACATAATCCAGTCGTAACGATGACAAATGGAATGGATACCGCCAATATGTAAAATGCGGTTCGAGTTTCGTCCCTCAAATATAAAGGTATGTTTAATATGGACTCAACCAATCGGGGGGTGAGCAGTATCAAAACTCCAGATCCCACTATGCCCAATCCGCACATCAGTGCAAGAGCCGTCCATATCAAGCCGGGAATTTCTTTCGTCTGCCCTTTCCCCATCTTTTCTGCGACCAATTTCGTCAGTGCCCGGCCGAGTCCCACATCGAACAGACTGAAATAGCCTACAACTACCCATGCCAACGTCAATATTCCAAATCGATCCGTACCCAGGCTTTTAATCAATATCGGGATTGCCAATACCGCGACTACGATCGGGGCACTTTGACCCAGCAAATTCATGATCGCATTGCGTGCCAGCAGCCGACCATCGGATAATTCGGCAATCATCGTATCCGGGCCTTCAGTCGCCTCATAGTCCTCGATCTGTCTGTTCACTTTCCCGGGAATCGTGGGGGATCGCCGGGAGACCTGTCCGGTTCCTCCAGGACCCTTCAATGAGCAACACGATAAACACAGACAAAAAGAGTACCGTTACCGTCGTCATTGAGGCGATCAAAGCAATTCGCGGCCTGAACTTCCGCTCGGGAGGGACCGCCCGGTCGATCACCTGGATAACGACCGCGTTCCTCGCTTCTTCAAGTTTTGCCAGTTCATATTGCTTCGACAGGAGTTCGAAAAGGGTTTCGTTGTACTTCAGCTGCCTCAGTTTCCGGAGGTATTCCGTTCCCATCTCGGGGACCCGCGCCGAGGGCATGAGAGGATCAAACCCCTTCCCTTTTCCCGACTCGACTTTTTCCAATTCGGACCGGAGGGCCCGGACTTCCTCCTCGACCCGCTGCAGGTCGGGATTCTGGGCGGTCGCGAACGAACGCAGGACCTTGGCCTCGACCTCTTTCACCGCGATACCCGCCCGAAGACGCGCGATCCCCTCGATGATGGCTCTCGACTGTGCGTCGACCTGGAACATCCCCGTCCGTTGCTGGAAAGACTTGACCTCCTCCTCGGCCTTCGCAAGGGACTCCTTCGTGTGCCGGATCTGTTCCTCGAAGAACATCCGCCGCTGCCCGGCTTCCGTGATCGCAAGTCCGCCCGCGAGGGATTTGAGTTCCTCGACAAAGGCATTGGCCATGTCCGCCGCCCGTTTCGGGTCCTTGTCTTCCACCGTCAGGATGATGATCCCGCTCTTCCGGTCCTCCCGGACCGTGAGCAATTTGAGGAGTTTCTTCCGTGCGTCCTGGCGGTACAGCTTCTTGTCGAGGTTCAACAGGCCGGACCGGTAGAGGTTCAACAGGTCAAATCGGTCGACAATCCGGTCCAGGACCGTTCGGGACTTTGTAATCTCCACGAAAAGTTCGCCCTGTGATTTGACTCCGGCACCCCCGCTTGCAAGACCGATCAAGCCCGCCGCCCCCTGACCCAACAACTGCGCGGCAAGGTTCATCCCCCCCTTTTCCGGAGGGGGGAAAATCCTTGTTTCCGCCTTGTAATAGACGGGTAGCAGCATGGAAACGATTACCGCAACCACAGCCGATGCCGCGGTGATCCTGAAAATCAGCCGGGCGCGCCGGGAAAGCGCGCGGAACAATTCCTTCAAGTCGATTTCATCCTCGCGAGGCGCCGTACGGGGCTCCATTTCCGGATTCATGATGGGCGGCCCTTAAAACAGCGCTACCACGACGCCCGCGGCAACGGCGACCTGGAAGAGGATCTGCGTGATGTCCTTGAACTCCCGCAGCCAGGCGATCCGGTCCAGCTTCTCGGGGACCACGATGCTGTCGCCGGGCTCGAGGAGCGGCTTCCCGTCTCTCGTCGTATACGTCGCTTTGGAAAAGAGGAAGAGGCCGCCCTCCCGCGGCTGGACCGCCGACCCGTTGACCTTCAACACGAAGACCCGGTCCTTGTCGGCGAATTCCGTGTAGCCGCCCGCCATCTCGATATAGTCCGGAAGGGCTTTCGCGGGATCGAACACGAACGCCGTCTGGTTGAACACCGCGCCGAGCGCCTGGAGGCTCCGGGGATTTTCCGGGATGAACAGGGAATCGCCGTTCTCGAGATCGATGTCGTAAATGGAGTTTCGCAACGCCTCGAGCGAACCGATCTCCATCACCATCCTCCCGGTCGCCTGCACGGACCTCAGCTTCGCGATCAGTTCCTTGCTCTGCAGGATCTCCGCCTCCTTCGCCTTCAGTTCCTCGGGAGACGCCGCCACGGAGAGGTTGGCCGACCCGCGGGACAGAAGGTCCCTCTCCAGCCGTTCGATCGATTCCATGAGCCTTTTCTGCTGGAGTTCCCGGACGCTTTCCCTCGTGAACAGGGCGCCCCTCGGATAGGCCTTCTCCGTGAACCCGCCGGCCCGCTCGATCAGGGAAGAAAGCTTTTCCCCTCTCCGGACCGTGTACGTTCCGGGAAAGCGGAATTCCCCCAGGACCGCGACCTGGCTGTACATCCTCCACTCCGGGATGGTGCGGACGAAGATCTGGTCGTCCTCCTGCAGGGACACGTTCGCAACAGGATCCCCGGCGATCGCCTTCTCCAGGTCGATGTTCACCTTCTCGACCTTCGGGCCCGCATCGCTGACGTGCAGCCGGCTCAACTCCGCCTCTTTCAGGAAGGAGTAATATTTCGTGCCGCCGGAGAGCGCGACCAGATCCTTGACCGTCATGCCGGATGTGAACCCGAACTCGCCTTCCCGCTGCACGGCCCCCGTGATGCGGACCGTCCGACGATCCCGAACGACCTGGAAGACCTTGAGGACATCCCCGGACCGCAGGTCGACCTCCTTCCCCTTCGACTCCTCGAGGTCGGATTCGAAGACGACCTGCCGGTTGCTGTCCACGATCCGTTCGATCTGGACACGCCCCTTGAACGCCACCGTATTCAACCCCCCCGCCAGCTCGACCAGCTGGAAAACGGTCCGTTCCCCCTTCAACTCGTACAGGCCCGGTGCGTTCACGCTTCCCGCGATCGCGGCGACCGGTCCGACCGGCGGGATGAAGATGACATCCTCCGGCAGGAGGCGCTGGTCACCGGTTTTATCTCCCCGCCGCAGAAAATCGTACATGTCGAAGTGCGCGATCGGCTTCCCCCCCCGGCGGATCTGGATGTCCCTCATCGATCCCGACTTGGTCGGTCCGCCGGCCTGGATCAGGACGGGGACCATCGTCGCAAGGGCGGAAACGGTGTAGGCTCCCGGCTGCCGCGCGCTGCCCACGACGTAAACGTTCATCGTCCGCAGCGCCCCGAGGGTGACGTTCATCTCGAACCCGCTGTAGTACCTGGAAAATTCCTTCTGCAGGACATCCCTGGCCTGCTCGAAGGTCAGCCCCCCCAACGCGACGACACCGACCTTCGGCATCCGCACCGTGCCGTCCCGTTCGATCGTGAGGTTCCACGCCCCTTCGACTTTTCCCCAGACCCTGACTTTCACCTCGTCCCCGGGACCGAGCATGTAATCGGGACCCACCGGCAAACGGTTGGTCGTAAGGAAACCGGTGCGCCCCTGGAGGAACAGGTCGTGCCCGAAATGCTTGAGGTCCATCGAGATCGAATAAGGACTGCTGATCCCCAGGAGACGGAATGCTTCGCCGATCCGGTCGGGAGGACCGACCAGGTATCCCGCCTCCACGTCCGTCGGCAGGATCGTCTGTGGCCCGATCGGCTGCATCGGGCGGAAATCCTTCTTCTCCGGGTCGGGGATGATCTTGACGGGCACGAGGACGGTGCCCGGAGGGGTCACCCCGATGAAATTCATGAAGCGGATGGTCGGATCCTTCCGTATCACCTCGAACTGCGGCCTCGTGATCTCGACCTTGCCGGAAACCATCTGTTCGAACGCGGACTGGCCTTCCGGCGGCAGCGGAGGCAGCGGCGGCGAAGTTCCCGTATCCATCGACGGGGTAGTACCCTCACGGGGGGAACCCTCCCCCCGAGGGAAAGGAGACATCGAGGAAGGCTGAGGATAAGGGGACTGGAGACCCGGAGCCATCGGATAAGAACCCGTTGCGCCCTGATACCCCATCCCGCCCTGATAGGGGGACTGGGTCTGCTCCATGCTCCCGCCGGCGGACCCGTACGGGTCGGCAGCCCGAACGGAATGCACGCCGATCAGGGAGAATGCAACAACGAGGATCGTTACCCGAAAAGTGCGCCGAATCATGGCCTCTCCTCTGAAAAAGAACAAAATAACATCCCCCGGGGAAACAATATATAAATGATGGCCAAAGTCGGGGGAATATTTCGCAAGCCTGTCATCCCGGTTGAGGGCCGTGCCCTCACCTCATGATCGCTTTCACCGTGGCGAATATGATTTTCAGATCCATCCCGATCGACCGCTCCGTAACGTACCTTTCGTAATTACGAAGCTTCGCAGGCATCACCCGTTCAATGTAGACCGTTTCCGGATCGTCGGCATCCGCAAGGAGGGCGTTTTCATCCATGTACTCGATGGAGGCATAATCCGTAATCCCGGGAGGAACCGATAATACTTTTTCGCGCACACCTTCCGGATACAATGTCACGTAACGTTGAACTTCCGGTCTCGGACCCACCAGACTCATTTCCCCATTGACGACATTCAGCAATTGAGGCAATTCATCGAGCTTATATCGCCTCAGGAATCGGCCTGCACGGGTAATCCGGATGTCGTCTCGCACCGTAATCTGCTTCCCTGTTGCCTCCCCTTCCGCCCGCATGGTCCTGAACTTGAATATCCGGAACGGCTCGCCGAAACGCCCCACGCGGACCTGGCGGAAAAACACAGGACCCGGAGAATCGAGCTTGATCAATATCCCGATCAACAGAAAAACAGGAACCAGGAACAGAAGTCCGGTCACCGAAATAATGAGATCGAAAACCCGCTTTGCGATCATTCCAGTATTCTACGAACCGCCGTAATCACCCGGTCCTGGTCCTGACCGCTCATTTTTGTATAGACCGGCAGGCTCACTGCCCTCTCGTACGCCTTCGTCGCATCCGGAAAATCCTGCGGTTTCAGACGATACCTGTCCTTCCAGTAGGGCTGGAAATGAAGCGGAATGAAATGCACGCTGCAGGCGATCCCCATCTCCATCATCCGCTCGATGAACCGATCACGGCCAATGTTCGCCTCGTCCGTCAGGCGGATCACGTACAAATGCCGCGCATGAAAATCCCCTTCCAATGGACCCGGTGGGAGCACCAAAGGCAGATCCTTGAATGCCTCGTCGTAGATTCCCGCGATTTCCTCCCGGCGTTCACGGAACTTCCATGCTTTCTTCAGCTGGTGTATCCCCAAAGAGGCCGCAAGGTCCGTCATGTTGTATTTGTATCCTGGCGCCACGACCTCGTAATACCAGGAAGGTCCCTTCGAGGCATGCCGTTCAAAGGGATCCCGGCTGATCCCGTGGAGGCGCATCGTCCGACAGTGGTCGGCAATCCGGGAGTCTTTCGTCACGACCATGCCGCCTTCCCCTGTCGTGACGGCCTTCGTCGCGTAAAAACTGAACACCGTTGCGCTGCTGTTCAAGGTCCCGACAAGCTTCCCGCGGTATGTCGCAGGTAGCGTATGGGCGGCATCCTCGACCACCTTCAAGCCCAGCCGGTGGGCCGTATTTCCGATGGCATCCATGTCGCAGGCCAGCCCGCCGAAATGAACCGGCAGGATCGCCTTCGGTAACTTTCCCCTGACCTCTAACCTCGCACCGATCACCTGTTCGATTTTTTTCGGATCGATGTTGAAGGTTGCCGGATCGATATCGACGAAGACCGGGTCGGCGCCCAGGTACCGGATCACTTCCCCGGTCGCCGTAAATGTGTACGGGGTTGTAATAACCTCATCCCCCGGCCCGACCCCGACCGCTTCCAAAGCCAAGTGCAAACCCCCGGTTGCTGAATTCACCGCCACGGCTTCGACACCATTCCCCAAGAACTCCGCGAAATCTTCTTCGAACCGTTTCACCTTCGGACCCATGGTGATCCATCCCGAGCGCAGGGTATCGACGACCTCGTCGATCTC
>Ga0209798_10000805_pt1 | contig 19221 bp, 20 predicted proteins | sample DOMMetBare3Fresh_FD_187475 | JGI IMG/M metagenome (GOLD analysis project Ga0209798, IMG submission 187475) | Wetland sediment microbial communities from St. Louis River estuary, USA, under dissolved organic matter induced mercury methylation -... | ecosystem: Environmental > Aquatic >...
CGCTCACCGCGAGCCGGAGCCCCGCGGCCTCGAGATCGCGGTAGCTCGCTCCCGAGCGCCGCAGGTGCTCGGTGCGGGCAATGTCCAGCCAGACGAGATAGCGCGCGTGATAGGCGACGCCCATCTGGTCGGTCTCGGAGTAGTTCACCCGGATCAGGGTTTCAGTGACGGAAGGGACCGTCATGCCAGCCTCTCGGGGTTGGTGACGCTTGGCCGGCCGGCGCAGTCACACCGGGTGGGCGCCGGTTGCCAGGCCGAACCGAGCGGTCCATCTTTGGCGCCGTGCTGGGCCATGCGCTCGTCGTTGTGTCCGACGCCCACCTCGGCGTGGCGCCTCCCATGGTCGAGGAGGCGCTGCTGTCGTTTCTGGAGGCGGTGCCGGGCCTCGGAGACAGCCTGCTGGTCAACGGCGACCTGTTCGACTTCTGGTTCTCCTACGCCCGGGTCATACCCCGGCGTGGCTTCCATGTGGCGGCCGCCCTGGACCGGCTGCGCCGCCGGGTCCCCATCGTGATGGTCGGGGGCAATCACGACCGCTGGGGCGGCGACTTCTGGGCGCGCGACGTGGGCATCCGGTTCGACCCGCACCGCGCGACGTTCGACATCGGCCGCCGACGGGTCGCGGCGATCCACGGCGACGGGCTGACGGAGTCCCGGCTGGGCGCCACGCTGCTTCACCGAGCGATCAACCACCCGCTGACCGCCGCGGTGTATCGTGCGATCCACCCGGAACTGGGACTCCGGATCGTGGACTTCCTGAGCCCGCGGCTGGGAGACGACTCCAGGGATGCCCCTCGACTGGCCGAGGCGGCGGCTCGCCAGGCCGAGTGGGCGGCGCGCCTGCTGGTGGGGGAGCCGGACCTCGGCCTGGTGATCATGGGCCACACCCACCTGACGGCGCTCGCGGAGCCGGAGCCGGGGCGCCAGTATCTCAATCCGGGTGCGTGGTTCGACGGCTTCCGCTACGCGGTAGCCACGGAAACCAGCGCCGAGCTGCGGCAGTTCAGCCCAGCGGTACCACCTCCGCCCGCCCCATCCGGTCGCCGATGAATCGCGCGCCGACCTGACGAAACCGCGCCTCGTCGTCGCTCACCACAAAGCGGTGGACCGCCTCCGCGTCGGCCGGCGCCGTGAGCGACTGAGCCTCGAGCGCCTGCGCCACCGCTCCCGCCGTCTCCTCGCCGCTGTCGATCAACGCCACTCCCGGCCCCATCACCCGCTGCAGGAGCGGCTTGAGCAGCGGGTAATGGGTGCACCCGAGCACCAGAGTATCCACGCCCGCCTGCCGGAGCGGTTCCAGGTACTCGCGCGCGATCAGGTCGGCCGCCGGATGCTCGAACCATCCCTCCTCGACGAGTGGCACGAACAGCGGGCAGGCCTGCTGGATCACCCGTGCGCCCGGCTGGGCCCGTTGGATCGCGCGCGCATAAGCGTTGCTCGCGATGGTTCCGGCGGTCCCGATCACGCCAATCGGCCCCTGCCGCGAGGCACGCGCCGCCGCGATCGCCCCCGGCTCGATCACCCCGATGACAGGCACCGGCGAGCGGGCCTGCAGCGTATCCAGCGCGTGCGCCGTGCTCGTGTTGCACGCGACCACGACCGCCTTCACCCCCTGCCCCAGCAGCCAGGCGAGGATCTCGAGGCTGTACCGGCGCACCGTCTCGGGGGACTTGGGACCGTAGGGCACCCGGGCGGTATCCCCGAAGTACACGGTGGACTCGTGCGGCAGTCGCTGGTAGACAGCCCGGGCGACCGTGAGGCCGCCGATGCCGGAATCGAAGATGCCGATCGGGGCAGGATTCATCGGACGCGGAACGGGAGGGAAACGCTGCCGCCCAATCCTCCGCCCGGCACCGGCTGGAATCGGAGATCCCCCGGAAAGTCGGTCAGGTGACCCGAAACGTAGGCCTCGAGCCCGGCAAACAAGTGATTGAAGGCGAGGAGCACCAACCAGTCCTCGTGCTCCCGACGTTTGTCATCCGCCCGCCCGGAGTTGGTGCGCCGGAGGTAAGCGAGCTCATGGCGGGTCTTGAGGCTCATGCCGAGGGTGGTGCCTTCCCACGCCACGAAGATGCCGGCGGTCAGCTTCCGGCCGAGCTTTGCCTGGCCCCAGCCGGGCAGCAGGAAGGAGCGCCAGAACGCGTTCATCGGGCTGGTTCGCAGGGCCAGCGAATCCGGCGCCGGACGCGGGGCGGCTGCCGTGTCGGCTGGCACGGCGACGGCGGTCGAGTCCTGGGCAACGAGCCGCGGCGCGGGGAGGACGTGGGCCAGCACCACCAGGTACGCGGCACCGGCGAGCGAGCGACCGAGACGAAACGTCACGTGTGGGCGATCCCGGAGCGAAGTGGCGCGAACGACTGGTGGCGGGAGCGTGTGGGAATCGAACCCACCGGAGCCACCGAAGGCGCCTCCGTCGCGGTTTTGAAGACCGGCCAGACCACCAGGCCCGATCCGCTCCCCTGTCCTCAGGAAGGTAACACCGCCACCGCGTCGATTTCGACGCGGGCGCCCCGCGGGAGCGCTGCAACGGCCACGGTCGAGCGCGCGGGCCGGTGGTCGCCGAAGGCCCGGGCGTACACCGTGTTCATGGCGGCAAATTCGGCCATGTCCACCAAGTAGACGGTGGTCTTGGCGACACTGGAGAAATCGAGCCCTGCCGCCGCCAGAATGGCGCGGATGTTCAGCAGCACGCGCTCGGTCTGCTCCGCGATGCCGCCGTCCACCAGCTCGCCCGTGGCGGGATCGAAGCCGACCTGGCCCGCGGTGAAGAGAAGCCCGCTGGCACGGGTGGCCTGGCTGTAGGGGCCGATCGCGCGCGGCGCGTCGGGTGTGGACACGAACCCGACCGGCATCAGAACAGCCCCTCGATGGTACCGTCGGGATGGACCCGGATCGCCTCGGCGGACGGCGTCTTGCTGAGGCCGGGCATGGTCATGATCTCGCCAGCGAGCGCGACCACGAAGCCGGCGCCAGCCGACGGGTAGACATCGCGGATGGTAAGCCGGAAGCCGGTGGGGCGGCCGAGCTTCGTCGCGTCATCGGTCAGGCTGTACTGGGTCTTGGCCATGCAGACCGGGGTGGCGCCCAAACCCATTGCTTCGTACAACACAATGTTCTTCTCGGCGGCGGCGGTGTAGTCCACACCATCGGCACCGTAGATCTCCTTCGCGATGGTCTCGATCTTGGCCTTGATCGGCTTGGCGGTGTCGTAGATCGGCTTGAAGTCGGCCTTCCCTTCCGCGAGGAGTGCGAGCACCTCCTTGGCCACCGCCTCGCCGCCTTCCCCGCCCTTGGCCCACACGTCGCTCAGGGCGGCGCGGGCGCCCCAGCTCTTCGATGCCTGCAGGACGGTGTCGATCTCCTCCGGGGTGTCCGAGGTGAACCGGTTGAGCGCCACCACGACCGGAACGCCGAATTTCTGGACGTTCTTCACATGGGCCTCGAGGTTCACCATGCCGCGCTTGAGGGCGGCCACGTCGGGCGTGCTCAGCGCGTCCTTCTTGACGCCGCCGTGCATCTTGAGCGCGCGGATCGTGGCGACGATGACCGCGGCCTCGGGCTTGAGCCCGCCGAACCGGCACTTGATGTCGAAGAACTTCTCGGCGCCGAGATCAGCGCCAAAGCCCGCCTCGGTGAGCACGATCTCCCCGAGCGACAGGCCGAGCCGGGTCGCGACGAGCGAATTGCATCCGTGGGCGATGTTGCCGAACGGACCGGCATGCACGAGGGCCGGTCCGCCCTCGAGTGTCTGCACCAGGTTGGGGAGGATGGCGTCCTTGAGGAGGAGCGTCATCGCGCCCGCGGCCTTGAGCTCCCCCGCGGTGACCGGCTTCCGATCACGGGTCAGGCCGACGATGATGCGGCTAATGCGCTGCTCGAGGTCCGACAGATCGCTGGCGAGTGCGAGGATTGCCATGATCTCGCTGCCCGGGACGATGACGAAGCGATCCTCGCGCACCGGCCCCGCGTTGATGCCCCCGAGGCTGATGACGATCGAGCGCAGGGCCCGGTCGTTCATGTCGATCGTGCGGGGCCAGGTGATCCGCCGCGGATCGAGGTTGAGCGCGTTGCCCTGGTGGAGATGGTTGTCGAGCATCGCCGAGAGCAGGTTATGCGCCGAGGTGACGGCGTGAAAGTCTCCGGTGAAGTGGAGATTGATCTCGTCCATCGGGACCACCTGCGCGTAGCCGCCCCCGGCGGCGCCGCCCTTCACGCCGAACACCGGGCCGAGCGACGGCTCCCGGATGGCAAGCACCACCTTCTTGCCCATCCGGCGGAGCGCCTGGCTCACGCCGACCGTGACCGTGCTCTTCCCCTCGCCCGCCGGCGTGGGATTGATCCCCGTCACGAGCACCAGCCGTCCCTTCGGTTTGGCCCGGGCGACCACGTCGGCGCTGATCTTGGCCTTGTATCGGCCATAGGGGAGGATGTCGTCGGGGCCGAGGCCGAGCTCGGCCGCCACCTCCTGAATAGGCCGGAGCTTGGCCGCCTGCGCGATCGCGATGTCGGAAGGAACGGTGGTCACGGGGGAGCGCTCCCGCAGCTAGGGGTTGGAAAGCGAAACACGCGTGCCGCATTGGCGGAAACAGCGGCGACCAGCCCTTCCACCGGCAGGCCGCGCACCGCGGCGATCCGCTCGGCCACATGACGCACATAGGCCGGCTCGTTACGCCGGCCGCGATGGGGGACCGGGGCGAGGTACGGGCCGTCGGTCTCCACCAGGATCCGGTCGAGCGGTGTGTCGAGGATCGCCCGATCCAGGCGCCAATTCTTGAAGGTCACCATCCCGCTGAACGACACATAGTGGCGGAGGTCCAGCCCCGCCCGCAAGAGGCCCGGGCCGCTGCTGAACGAATGCAGGATGGCGGGGACGTCGGGGCAAGCCCGGAGCAGGGCCGCCACGTCGTCGTCCGCCTCCCGGGCGTGGATCACGGCTGGCTTGCCTGCCTCCCGCGCGAGGAGGAGCTGCGCCTCGAACGCCGCCCGCTGCGCGTCGCGCGGCGAATGGTCGTAATGGTAGTCGAGACCCATCTCCCCGGCGGCGACGACCTCGGGCCGGCCGAGGGTGGCGCGGAGCCAGTCGCCGGCCTGGGCCGACCAGCCGGCGGCATCGTGAGGGTGGACCCCGGCGGTCACCGAGAGCCGGGGCTCCCCCGCCGCCAGCGCCAGCGCCTGCTCGGCCGCGCCGCGCGACTCGCCGATCACGACGATCCGTGCCACACCGGCGGCCCACGCGCGCTCCATGACCTCGGCCCGGTCCGCCTGGTAGGCCGGATCGGCGAGGTGGCAGTGGGTGTCGATGAGCATGGGACCGATCGTCCGGGAGCGGGAATGAGTCACCCTCAACGGAGTGAAGGGGACATCACCTGGAGCATGCCCCCTTCGCCTGGCTCAGGGTGACTCTCGCTGCTACGCCACCGGCGCGGTCTTCCGTCCGCCTCCGACCGGCGCGGGGGACGGGCTCGGCGCCAGGTGCCCGCGGGCCAACTCGCCGGGCCAGCGCTTCTCGATCGCCATGAGAACCGGCGAGGCGATATAGATCGAGGAGAACGTGCCGGTGAACACGCCGAAGAACATGACCAGCGCGAACGGCCGGATCACCTCGCCGCCGAAGATGGTCAACGCCAGGAGCGACGAGAGCGTCGTGCCGTGAGTCAGGACGCTCCGCGGCAGGGTCTCGTTGATCGAGCGGTTGAGGATCTGCTCGAAGCCTTCCTTCTTGTGCTTCCGCAAGTTCTCCCGCACCCGGTCGAAGATGATGATGGTGTCGTTGAGCGAGTAGCCCACCATGGACAGCACCGCCGCCACCACGGTCAGGCTCACCTCGAGCCGGAGGAAGCCGATGAAGGCGATCGTGGCCACGATGTCGTGGGCCGTCGCGAGGACCGCCGCCAGCCCGAACCGCCACTCGAAGCGGTAGGCCAGGTACGCCAGCACCGCGAAGAACGAGAGGAAGATGGCCAGGAACGCCTTCTGCCGGAGCTCGCCGCCGACCTTCGGGCCCACGGCCTCGGTGCGGAGAACGGAGAAGTTGTCGGCGCCGAGCACGGCCGTCAGGGACTGCCGCACCGCCTCCGCCGTGGCCTGGGTGTCGTTGGCGTCGGTGCCCGGCTTGGCCACCCGGGCGCGCACCACGAACTCATTGGGAGCGCCGAAGTTCTGGATCTCGGCGCCGTGCAGCCCCTGCTGATCCAGTCCCGCGCGGAGGGCCCCGACGTCGACCGGCGTCTTGCTCTGCACCTGGACCAGCGTGCCGCCGGTGAACTCGATGCTGTAGTTCAGCCCGCGGATCGTAAGCAGGACGAGACCGGGCAGGATGAACAGAGCGGTCACCGCGTAGGCATACCGCCGGAAACTGATGAAGTCGTAGCTGGCGTTCGCGAAGAGTCGCAGCATGTCAGATGCTCAGGGTGGACATGGTCGGCTGCCGGTCCAGCCAGATCATGAAGAACGTGCGGGTGACGAAGACCGCCGTGACCATCGAGGCGATGATGCCCATGATCAGGGTGACCGCGAACCCCTTCACCGGCCCGGTGCCGAACTGGAAGAGAAAGAGTGCCGTCAGCACCGTGCTGACGTTCGAGTCGATGATCGCGTTCATCGCGTGCTTGAAGCCCTCGTCCACTGAGAGGCGTACCGTCTTGCCGTGCAGCAGCTCCTCACGGATACGCTCGAAGATCAGCACGTTGGCATCCACCGCGATGCCGACCGAGAGCACGATGCCCGCGAGTCCCGGGAGCGTGAGGGTAGCGTTGATCATCGACAGCCCACCCAGCGTGAACAGGATGTAGAGCCCCAGCGCCACGACGGCCAGCACGCCGCTCAAGCGGTAGAAGACGAGCATGATCAGCACCACTAGCGCCGTGCCGACGACGCCCGCCGTGATGCCCTGGCGGATTGAATCGCTGCCGAGGCTGGCGCCGACCTGCCGCTCTTCCACGATCTTGAGCGGGATGGGGAGCGCGCCCGCCTTGAGCGTAAGCGCCAGGTCCTGCGCTTCCTGCAGGCTCTTGTTGCCGAGGGTGATCTGCCCGTTTCGCCCGATCCGGCTCTGGATGACCGGGGGACGACCCTGGACCCGGCCGTCGAGCAGGATCGCCATGTAGTCCCCGACATGGCGTCCGGTCTCCTCCCCGAACTTACGGCCACCCGCGCGGTCGAGTTGGAACGTGACGATCGGCCCATTGGTGAGCGGATCGAGCTGCGCCTGCGCGTCCTCGAGGTTGCTGCCGGTCACGATCGGCCGGTCATCGAGGGCGTAGAGGAACCGGTAGGACTGCACCCCGACGCTGGTCGGGGCAGCCGACCAGCGGAGCACCAGGCCCCGGGGGAGCTGGCGAGCGACCGCGGGGATGTTGATGAGGCTGTCGACCCGCGGGAAGGCGGTCTCGGGGACGACATACTCGCCGGGCGTGGTGCTCCCCGCGACCGCGCCGGCGGGCTGGACCAGGCCGGCGAGGACGCCGCCGCCGCCGGCGGTGTCGGCCGCCGCGCTGTCGGGCTTGGCCGCCTTGGTGGCCGAGTCGCCGCCCAGCAGCTGCTCGACGGCAGAGGGTTTGCCGGCCCCGGTGTCGCCCCTGACGCCCAGGCCCCGGAGCACGCGGTCCATGGCGGGCAGAGCCTTCTCCAGTGCACTGGTCTTGTCGGTGATGCGGAACTCGAGGAAGGCGCTCCGCTGCACGATCGCCTTGGCGCGAGCGGGCTCGGTGATGCCGGCCAGCTCCACCACGATCCGCTCGTCACCGGCCTTCTGGACCAGCGGCTCCTCCACGCCGAACTCGTCGATGCGCTTCCGCAGCACCGTCAACGCCAGGTCGAGATCCTTCTTGGGGTCGGCTGACACCTGCTTCGACTGGTCGAGCTCGAGCGCCAGGTGCATGCCGCCCTGGAGATCCAGCCCGCGCTTGAGCGGCACGCGCGTCACCGTGTCGTCGTGCATGACCCCGTCGGCGCCGCGCACGCGCAGGGTGACGGTCCTGGGGAACAGGAAGTAGATCGAGCCGATGACCAGCAGCACGATCACGATCAGGCGGGATCGAATGGAAGCGAACATCGTCAGGTCGTGGTCTCAGGCATGGGGTCCCCGGCTGGACGCCGGACCGGCCGCGGCGAGCACCTCCCGCGCCCGGGTACCATCACGTTCCAACTGGTGCTGCAGCGCTTCCGCCGAGGCGAACCGCCTCACGTCGCGCAGGCGTTCGACCCACTCGATCCGCACCCACTCGCCGTACAGATCGCCGTCGAAGTCGAACAGGTGCGCCTCGAGGGTCCGCCGCCCGTCCCGAAAGGTGGGCTTGGGTCCCTGGTTCATCATCCCGCCGGTGCGGCCGCCCCGCCACTCCACCCTCACGGCGTAGACCCCGTCGGGCGGGAGCAGCTTCTGCCGCGGCACCGCGGCGAGGTTGATCGTCGGCACGCCGAGCAGTCGGCCCCGTCGCTCGCCGTGCCCTACCCGCCCGCTCACCTGATACGGGCGGCCGAGCATGCGGGCGGCGGTGGCGAGATCGCCCCCGGCGACGGCGCGCCGGATCCGGGAGCTGGAGACGTGCTGGTCGCCAATGTCCACCACCTCCACGACGTCCACCTCGAACCCGCGCTCGGCACCGAGGCGGCACAGGGTCTCGACGTCGCCGCTCCGGCCCCGGCCGAAGCCGTGGTCGTGTCCGATCACCAGCTCCCGGACGTGGCAGCGTTCGATCAGCACCTGCTGCACGAACTGCTCCGGCGTGAGCGACGCCAGGCGCCGGTCGAACCGGAGGAAGAGCACGTAGTCGAGCGGCAGCTGGGCCAGAATCTCGCGCCGCTCTACGTAGGTCGTAAGCAGCGGGGGCGCCGCCTGCGGGTTGACGATTTCGAGTGGGTGCGGCTCGAACGTCACCAGCACGCTCGCCCGGCCCGCGTCCCCGGCCCGCCGGCCGATCTCCCGCAGCACCGCCTCGTGGCCCAGGTGCACGCCGTCGAACGAGCCCACGGTCACCGTGCTCCCTCGCGGGAGCGGGGGCAGATGCCCGCTCACGGAGTCCCGAGCACTACGGACGGCCGCAGCCACCCGTCCTCCGCCCGTGCCACCGCCACCAGCTCCCCGCCGTGGACCAGGGCGACGTCGCCACGCCGATCGGCGTCCGCCGGCACGGCGCGACCGTGGCTCACCGCGACCCGCGCCGGATCGTCGAGCTCGAGCGCCGGGAGATGTCCCAGCACCGTGCGCGCCGGCAGGACGGCATCGGCGCCGACGCGATCGAGCGGCACGGCATCCTCGACCCGGAGCGTGCCGATCGCCTCACGGCGGAGGGCCGTCAGATGCGCCCCCACGCCCAACCGCTGCCCGAGATCGCGCGCGAGCGCCCGGAGGTAGGTCCCGGCGCTCACCGTGGCGCGGAACACCAGCTCGGGCGGCGTGAAGCTCACCAGCTCGATCCGGTGCACGGTCACCGTCGCCTCGGGCAGGTCCACGCCTTCACCACGACGGGCCAGCCGGTAGCTGCGCTCGCCGGCCACGTGCTTGGCCGAATACCGGGGCGGCCGCTGGCGCTGCTCGCCCAGGAATCCCGCGAGCGCCGATCGCACCGTCGCCTCGGACACGGCCGCGGTATCCGCCGGCTCGCCAAGCGGGGCACCGGTTCGGTCGTCGGTATCGGTCGCCACGCCGAGCCTCGCCGTGGCGACATAGGTCTTGGCCTGCGCCTCGACGAACCGCGCGAGCCTCGTCGCCGGCCCCACCAGCACCACGAGCAGGCCGGTGGCGAACGGATCGAGCGTGCCAGTGTGGCCCACCGCCCGGGTCCCCAAGGCCCGCCGGACGCGCCGCACCACGTCGTGCGACGTCAGGCCTGCCGGCTTGTCCACGAGTACCGCGCCGGTCAGTCGTGCTCCTCGCGCCGGATTTCGCCGAGCAGCTCGTTGATGCGTGCCGCGTGTGCCAGCCCCTTGTCCAGCTCGAAATGGAGCTCGGGCACAATGCGGGTCGTGAGCGCCCGCGCGGCGCGCGACCGGAGGAAGCGCGCCGCGCTCTGGAGACCCTCGAGTGCCCGGGTCTTGGCGGCGTCATCACCGGGGACGCTCACCATGATCCGGGCATGGGAGAGGTCCGGCGTCACCAGCACCCCGGTGACCGTCACGAATCCCACGCGCGGGTCGCGCACCTCGCGCGCCAGGCCCTCGGCGACGACCTGCCGCAGCGCCTCCGCCACCTGTTCGGGCCGCCTGGAGGACGCCCTCATCGCCACACCGTCACCGTATCCACGATCCGCACGCCGTCCGCCTCCTCCACCACCCGGTCCGCGGCCCGGAGCGTCTCCTCGACGACTGGCCGGGCCGACCCCACCACCGCGCAGGCCAGCTCGGCCCGCTGCCAGAGGTCCTGGTGACCGGTCTCCGCCACCGACACGTTGAACCGGTGCCGGAGCGCGGCCGAGATCGGCCTGAGGGTGCCGCGCTTCTCCTTCAGGGAATGACAGCCGGGGAGATGCAGCTCCCACACCTGAACGCCGACGATCACCCCACCGCGCCGCTGGCCGCCGGCTGGAGGGTCCGCTTGACCTCCTCCATCCGGAACGACTCGATCCGGTCACCGACCTTGAGGTCGTTGAAGTTCTCGATGCCGATGCCGCACTCGAGCCCCTCGCGCACCTCACGCACGTCGTCCTTGAAGCGCTTGAGGCTGGCGAGGGTGCCCGTGTAGACCACCGTCCCGTCGCGGGTGACACGGGCCTTGGCGGTGCGCTGAATGGTCCCACTCCGGACGGTGCAGCCGGCGATCGTGCCGACCTTGCTGACCTTGAAGAGCTGCAACACCTCGGCCTCGCCCAGTACCGTCTCCCGCTCTTCGGGTTTGAGCAGCCCCTCGAGCGCGTTGCGCACGTCCTCGACCGCCTCGTAAATGATGCGGTAGGTGCGCACGTCCACCTGTTCCCGCTCGGCCGCAGCGCGCGCATTCGAGTCGGGCCGGACGTGGAAGCCGAGGACGATGGCGCCCGAGGCCTTAGCGAGCAAGACGTCGCTCTCGCTGATGGCGCCGACGCCACGGTGGACCACGTCCACCCGGACCTCGCCGGTGCTGAGCTGGGCCAGGGCGTCCGCAAGCGCTTCGGCCGGTCCGCCCTGGTCGGCCTTGATGATGATCCGGAGCGCGGCGACGCCGCCCGCCTTGAGCGCCCGGCTGAAGTCCTCGAGGCTGGTGCCCTTCTGGCTGCGACGGTTCTGTGCCTCGCGCTCGAGCCGTTGCCGTTTCTGCGCGATTTCGCGCGCCTCGACGGCATCGGTGACGACCGCGAAGATGTCGCCGGCCGCGGGGACCCCCTCGAAGCCCAGGATCTGCACCGGAATCGAGGGCCCGGCCTCCTTCACCGGCTTGCCGCGCTCGTCGTAGAGCGCGCGCACGCGGCCGGAGAACTTGCCGCAGATGAAGTTGTCGCCGCCGCGCAGGGTGCCCTTCTGCACCAGGATCGTGGCCAGCGGGCCCTTACCCGGGTCGAGCGTGGCCTCGAGCACCGTGCCGTGGCCCTTTCCGTCCGGGTTGGCCTTGAGATCGAGGATCTCGGCCTGGAGCAGGATCTGCTCGAGCAGGCTCTCGATCCCGATGCCTTTCTTGGCCGAGATCTCGGCCGACAGGACGTTACCGCCGAACTCCTCGAGCACGACGTTTTGCTGCAGCAGGTCCTGCTTGACCTTCTGGGGATTGGCGGTCGGCAGGTCGATCTTGTTGATCGCCACGATGAGCGGCACGCCGGCGTTCCTGGCGTGGCTGATCGCCTCGACCGTCTGCGGCATGACCTGGTCGTCGGCCGCGACCACCAGGACGACGATGTCGGTCACCTGGGCCCCGCGAGCGCGCATGGCGGTGAATGCCTGGTGGCCCGGCGTGTCCAGGAAGGTGATCTGGCGGTCGCCTGGCAGCAGCACGTTGTAGGCGCCGATGTGCTGGGTGATCCCGCCCGCCTCACCCGCCACGACGTTGGCCTTACGGACGTAGTCGAGGAGCGAGGTCTTGCCGTGATCGACGTGGCCCATGATGGTGACTACTGGCGGCCGGGACACCTGCTGCTCCGGCGTCTCCTCGGTCGCCTCCGCCTCGAGCTGCGCGGCGTACTCGTCCTCGCGCACTGCCTCGAAGCCGAACGCCGAGGCGATGAGGTCGATCTGGTCGAAGTCGAGCCGCTGATTGACCGTCACCATGAGGCCCAGCTCCTTGAAGGCGAACTGGACGATCTGGGTGGCGGGCACCTTCATGGCCCCGGCGAGCTCGGAGACCGACACGAACTCGTTGACGCGGATTCGGGTCTTTTCCCGCTCTCGTTCCTCGGCCAGTCGGCCCGCTTGCACCTCCCGGTAGGACGGCTCGTCGGAACGGCGGATGCCCTTCCGGCCCGCGGGGCCCTTCATGCCCTGGAGCGTCTTGAGGATGTTGGCCTGCACGGCATCCTGGTCCACCAACGAGCGCTTGCCCTTCTTGCCCTTCTTGCGGCCGCCGCCCTTCTCGGCGTCGGGGCCGAACTGCCGGGCTGGGGGCGCGGTGCCGCGTTCGGGCCCGCCGCTGGGACGCGTGGTCGCCGGGCGTGACGGCGCCGACGGCGCGCTGCTGCTGAACACCGGCTTGGGCCCGCGTGGAGCGGCAGGGGCCGGGCGCTGAATGCGCGGCGGGATGAACGGCGCCTTGGCCGGCGCACCGGCAGCGCTGTGGGTGCCGAGGCGAGGCGGAAGCGCCTCCGTCGGGGCCGCCGCTACCGCTTCATCAGCGGGGGCCGCAGCCTCTGCTTCGGCCTCGACCGGCGCAGGCGGCAAGTCCCTGAAGAGCGCGCGGGCCCGTTCCTCGAGCGTCTGGGTCGGCAACGCCTCTTCGAGCTCGACGATCGGGCGCTCGAGCTCGAGCGCCGCCAGCTCGGCGGCCTTCTCCGCCTGAGCCTGGGCCTCGACCTGCGCCACTTCGGCGGCGGTGCGACGGCGCTTGGTGGGCTTGGCCTCGACCGGCGCCGGGGCAGGCTCCGCCTTGACCGCCTTCCGGCGGCCCTTCTTGGCCGTGGGCTCTTCGGCGCTCTTCCGCTTTTCCCGCTCCCAGCGAACGCGGATGGCCGACACCTGGTCGCCCTCCAGCGCCGACAGGTGGCTGCGCACGAAGATGTTCATGTCCTTGAGCATGCTCAGGAGCTGCTCGGGTGCGACGCCGAATTCCGCCGCCAGGTCGTGCACTCTCGTCTTGACCACTCAGTCCTCCATCAGGAGCGTACGGGCGCCAACGGCACCATGCCGTCGGCCAACGCGCGGTCCCGTACGCCTACCGCCATCACCGGCGGCTTTCCCAACTGCGCGCCGATCGCGGCGGCACGCGGGCCCGCGACGATCGGCACGCCCTTCGCCGACGCCAGCCGGACCACCTTGTCCACGGCGCGCGGGCTGGCGTCCTCCGCCACCACCACGCACCAGCACTTCCCTGCCTGCAGCTCCTTCCGGACGGCGTCCACCCCGACCACCACCCGCCGGCCTCGATAGCCGAGCCCGAGGAGTCCCAGCAATCCGCTCATGCCCGCCGTCGCTACTTCTCGCCGCCGTCTTCGTCGGTGAGCTCGACGAGGAAGCCGAGCAGCTGCTCGGAGGTCTCGGGGGTCATCCCCGGGATCTTGGCGATGTCCTCGCGCTCGAGATCGAGGATGTCGTTGAGCATCCGGTAGCCGGCGCTCTCCAGGATGGTGGTGAGCTCGGGCGACAGGCCCTTGAGCTCGCTCAGCGGCACCTGGGCGACGGTCTCCTCCTCGGGTGGCAGCGGGGCGAACAGCGGGCCTTCGCCGCCGCGTTCGAGCCACTCGCGGCTGGAGTAGAGGTCGATCTTCCAACCGGTGAGCTCGGACGCGAGCCGGACGTTCTGCCCGTTGCGCCCGATGGCGAGCGAGAGCTGGTCCTCGTCCACGACCGCCTGAATCGTCTTGGCCTCCGGGTCCGAGAACACCTTGGCGACGCGCGCCGGCGCCAGCGCCAGGCGGGCAAACCGCTCGGGATCGGGGGACCACGGCACGATGTCGATGCGCTCGCCGCCGAGCTCGTTCACGACGGCCTGGACCCGCGAGCCCTTGAGGCCCACACAGGCGCCGACCGGATCGATGGCGTCGTCCCGGGAGATGACCGCCACCTTGGTCCGGCTCCCCACCTCGCGGGCGATGGCGCGGATCTCGACGATCTGCTGCTGGATCTCGGGGACCTCGAGCTTGAACAACGCCTTGACGAACAGCGGATCGCCGCGGGAGAGGATGAGCCGCGGCCCCTTGGGCGTCTCCTCCAGCCGCTTGAGCACCGCCCGGATGGTGTCGCCCTGGTGGAAGTGCTCGCGGTGGTTCTGCTCGCGGTAGGGGATGATCGCCTCCGCCTCGCGGAACTTGTTCAGCATGATGACGAGCTTGCCCCGCTCGATCTGCTGAACCTCCCCGGAAAGCAGCTCGCCGACCTTGGTGGCGAACTCCTCCCGGATCCGCATCCGCTCGCCCTCGCGGACCCGCTGGATGATGCGCTGCTTGGCGGCCTGCACGGCGAGGCGGCCGAAGTCGGCGAAGGGGACCTCTTCCTCGAGCATGTCACCGACCTGGAAGTCGGGATCTTCGTAGCGGGCCTCCTCGACCGGGATCTGCCAGCTCGGGTCCTCGACCGTCTCGACGACCTGGCGGAGGCGCACCACCTTGATGGTGCCCTGCAGCTCGTCCACGCTCAGCTCGAACTTGACGTTCGGGCCGAACTTGCGGACCAGCGCCGCCTGGATGCCGTCGCGCAGCAGATCCAGCAGATCGGAGCGCTCCAGCTGCTTCGCGGTCGTCAGCTCGCGGAAGGCGGCCAACATCTCGGGCGATCCTGCCATGCGTGTCTACTCCTCAAATGAGCGATCGCGATCGCTTCAGCGTCGTCGTTCGTGCGGCCACTCCACCACCAGCCGCGCATCCCTGATGTCCGCCAGGGGGATCGTTAACTCGCCCCCGTCCTCCCCTCGCACCGTCACGTGCGCCTCGTCCGGCACGGCGACAATCTCCACCTGGCGCCGCCCGCCGAGTGCGTCGGCGCGCACCCGCGCGCGGCGGCCCACGAAGCGCCGCCAGTGCTCCGGCCAGCGCAGCGGCCGCTCGATGCCGGGAGACGACACCTCGAGCACGTACCGCGGCCCGACCATCGCGCTCGATTCGAGGAAGCGCTCGAGGGACCGGCTGATCCCCGCACAGTCGTCGGCCGTGATGCCCTGGCCGGGTCGGCTGTCCGGGCGGTCCACCCGTACCTGCAGGATGGGGCGATCCAGCGTTCCGACGCGGCGCAGATCGACAAGCTCGAACCCGAGGCTGGCGATCTGGTCGCGAATCGGTGCAAGGAGCGCGTCGACAGACATCGGGGGTTGCAGGAAAAAAAATGTGGGGGAACTCCCCCACATCGACAATTGGCCCGACCAGGCGCCCCCCAGGACAGCGCTCAAATACTACCGCCGCCGCACGATCGAGTCAATCCGAACGTGGCATTCCGGCATAGGCGGCCATCCGCCCGTCGGCCCCCCGCGAGGCCCGGTGACTGTAGAAGGAAGGCCGGTCGTGGGCAGTGCACCAGGCGGAGACGGTGACCTGCCCGACCCCGAGCGACGCGGCCTCGGCGGCCAGATGCTGCCGGAGATCCAGGTGCCACGGCCCGGCGCCATCCGCCCGGAGACCACACCCGATCATGACTTCAGAACCAACTTCATAGCATGCCCCACAAATACCGATTCCACAATGCATTATAACGTCACTCGACGAGGCCGCTGTAGCCGCCACGAGCCGTGCGATTCCAACCCTGAGGATACCCGCGGCGGTGCCCCTCCAGCCGGCGTGCAGCAGAGCCACGCCCCGTCCCGGTACCGCGAGATAGACCGGAATACAGTCGGCGACGGTCACGGTGAGCAGCACGCCCCGGCTGGTGGTGACCCACCCGTCCACGCCTTCGATCTGGATCCACCCGCGGCCGGCGCCCACCGCTTCCACCGTCGCGCCGTGGACCTGGTGACCGAGCACGACCGCGTCGAAGCCGGGGAGTCCGCGCCGCAGGGCGCGCCAGCGGCCCATGACCTCCCCGACGGGAGCGTCGGTCCAGAGGCCCAGATCGAAGCCACGGCCGGGCTGGCCGCCGCGGCCGGTGATCCCGGCGACCAGCCGATCGCGATCGCGCCACTCAGTGAGTTCGTAGAGAGGGAGGCTGCCTGCGGCGGGGATCTCGCGAACCGTCCTCATCCCGGGGCGACCCGGAGCACCCGCCTCAGTCATCCACCCGCTGGATGTCGGCGCCGAGGGCGCGGAGCCGCTCGTCGATCCGCTCGTAGCCGCGCTCGATCTGGCCGACGTTGTGGATGGTGCTCGCGCCTTCGGCCGCGAGCGCCGCCAGCAACATGGCCATTCCCGCGCGGATGTCGGGCGATTCCACGGTGCCCCCCTTGAGCGGCGAGGGCCCCGAGATCACGGCGCGATGCGGGTCGCACAGCACGATTCGGGCGCCCATGGAGATGAGCTTGTCCACGAAGAAGAGGCGCGACTCGAACATCTTCTCGAAGACGAGGAGCATGCCCGAGCACTGCGTGGCGGTGACGATCGTGGTGGACATGACGTCGGCCGGGAACGCCGGCCAGGGGCCGTCCTCCAGCTTCGGGACGTGCCCGCCCAGATCGGGACGGATCCGCCGCTCCTGATCGGCATCCACCACCATCCGGTGGCCGTCCACCCGCGGCCGGATGCCGAGCCGCTCGAAGCCCAGGAGCGTGCTGCGGAGGTCCTCGGAGCGCACGGGATCGATCGTCAGGTGACCGTTGGTGACGGCCGCGAGCCCGATGAAGCTGCCGATCTCGATGTGATCGGGGCCGATCGCATAGGCCGTGCCGCCGAGCGGCCGGCCGCCCTCGACGCTGTAGAGGTTGGACCCGATCCCCTCGATCTGCGCGCCCATCGCGACCAGCGCCCGGGCCAAGTCCTGGACGTGCGGCTCGCAGGCCGCGTTGCGCAGCACGGTGCGGCCCTTGGCGGCGACCGCCGCCATCAGCGCGTTTTCGGTTCCGGTGACGCTCGGCTCGTCGAGGAAGATGTCGTTGCCAACCAGCCCCTTCTTGGCCTCGAGCTCATAGCGGTCGCCGACGGTGACCGAGGCGCCAAGCTGCTCGAGCGCGAGGAAGTGAGTATCCACCCGGCGCCGGCCGATGACGTCGCCGCCGGGCGGCGGCAGGGTCACGGTGCCGAACCGGGCGAGCAGCGGGCCGGCGAGCAGGATGGAGGCGCGGATGCGCGTGCAGAGCGTGGGATCGAGCGGCTTGGGCCGCACTTGTCGCGCGTCCACGCGTACCAGGTTGGGGCCGATCCACTCCGCGGACGCGCCGAGATCGACGAGCAGCGCGAGCATGGTCTCGACATCCCGGATCCTCGGGATGTTGTCGAGTTCCACCGGGCCATCCGCGAGGACGGTGCTGGCGAGGATCGGCAGCGCGGCGTTCTTGTTGCCCGCGGGCCGGATCGAGCCGCGCAGCGAACGGCCGCCGCGCACGAGGAATCGAGGAGGCATGGCCAAAGCTGACGGGGTCAGCTAGGCCCGTCAAGCGTGCCGAGGGGGTTGCGATGCCCAGCAAACCACGTTGTCTTTCCAGTGGCCCACCGCCGCCCGCCTTCGGCCGGCGCGCCCGTGGGCCCTTTCGGGGAGGACACCGTGGGATCGCACACACTCGCACTCCTGCAGGTCGCCGCCGGTCCCGCCTGGGTCGGCCCGACGATGGCCCTGTCGCTGGCGATCATCGCGCTCTCCATCCTTGGAGCCGCGACGGCGCTCGGCATCGTGGCGTTCCGGCTCTCGGCGCAGGCCAGGAAGCTCGGCGCGCTGGTGGATGGGCTGCAGGACGACGCGGCGCAGGCGCTCAAGGCAGTCCGCCGGCTGACCGAGCAGGGACAAGACCTCATGGTGCTGGTTCGGCACGAAGCCGGAGCGTTCGCCCAGACGAGCCGGCGCGTGCGCCGGAAGCTGGTGCGGGGGGTCGATCGGGTCGAAGGCAAGCTGGCCGACCTCGAGACCCTGTACGACCTGGTGCACGGCGAGGTCGAGGACACGGCGCTCGACGTGGCAGCCACGCTTCGCTCGGTCCGTCGGGGCCACGGAATGCTCGGCCGGGTACGGCGCCTGCTGGTGGCCCGCCGCTGATGCGGCTCGGCCGCCTCGCGCTCGCCTTCGCGGGCGTGGGGTTGGTGCTGCTGGCACTGCCCGGCACGGCCCATGCCTGGACCCCCGGCACCCACATCTATCTCGGCGAGTCGGTGCTGGCGAGCCTCGGGCAGCTGCCCGGGGCCGTGGCAGATCTACTGCGTGCCTATCCTTTCGACTTCCTCTACGGCAACATCGCGGCTGACTCCTCGATCGCCAAGCACTATGCCCCGCTCGGCCGCCACTGCCACTTCTGGCACGTCGGTCAGGAGATCCACGACCTGGCTCCCAGCGACGCGCTCCGCGCGTTCGGCCTCGGCTACCTCTGCCATCTCTCGGCCGACACCGTCGCCCACAACTACTTCGTGCCGCGCCAACTCATGATCACCAGCAGCACCGCGTCGGTCGGGCACTCGTACTGGGAGGCGCGGGTGGAGACCCATCTGGGCGACGCGTACGCCAAGTCGGCCAAGGACGTAATCCTCCTCAGCCACACCGACGCCGACGCGCATCTCGACCGGATCATCGCCCCCACCATCTTCAGCGTGCGAACCAACCGCCGGCTGTTCCGGGGCATGGTCCGCCTGACCGAGAGTTCGAGCTGGCAGCGCGCCACACAGGTGGCCCGCGAGTACAGCCGCTGGCCGCTGACCGACGACGACGTCGAGCACCACCTCGGCCTGTCGTTCGACTACATGATGGAGTTCCTCGGTGGCCCCGGTTCACCCGCGCTCCAGCTCGATCCGTCCGGCGAACGCCCACTCAAGATGGCGAAGGAGTTGCGTCGCCGCGTGCTGCGCGACACCGGGCGGCGCAACTTGAGCAAGCTCGAGACGGCCGCGCATGAGCATTTCGGCCTGCCCGACCGGCCGCTGGCCTTCTGGAGCCGGATCCCCAGCCGGCTGCCGTGGCGGGCACCCGAGAGCGCTGCGCCGTCGCCGCGCGCCCTGGTGAGCGGCGACCGCTGAACGCCGACGAGGTGGTGCGCCGACTGGGGCTCCGTCCCCATCCTGAGGGCGGCTACTACGGCGAGACCTTCCGCAGCCCGCTCCGACTCACGCT
>Ga0209798_10000806_pt1 | contig 19212 bp, 13 predicted proteins | sample DOMMetBare3Fresh_FD_187475 | JGI IMG/M metagenome (GOLD analysis project Ga0209798, IMG submission 187475) | Wetland sediment microbial communities from St. Louis River estuary, USA, under dissolved organic matter induced mercury methylation -... | ecosystem: Environmental > Aquatic >...
TGCATGGACTGCGATCCGGGAAGCCCGATGGCGCCGGCGGGGTGGGAAAAAAGTCCCGCCGAAATCATGATGGCCGCACCGGCCAGGAAGCGAAGAGGTTTCTGCATGGCTACCTTCTCACATGCGTGTTGGATGACGTGGGTTGCATTCGTATGGGGATAGAACCGGCTTGAGGCGGTTTTGTTCCAGGCAACCCCCGATCGATCGAGCTGGCGGCGAGTTCCACGGGGAAATCCGGGCTCCCGCGCCATCGCCAAGCGCGCTGCACAATCCCCGGATGCCCATTGAACGAGGCCCCGAAAGGGCTATCCTGCCCGCACCAATGCGATCGCCGCCCGGAGGCCCCATGGCCTCCATATTGTTGCCGGCGACACTTCCAGGGAGAGCCCCATATGCACATGCGAAGCCTGCTGCAAGCGAGCGCACTCGGAGCGGCGGTCGCCTTGACGGTGTCATCGAGTCTTCTCGCGCAAGGCCAAGTCGCCCTCTCGGGCAAGGTCACTTCCGCCGAGGAAGGGGCGATGGAAGGTGTGCTGGTCAGCGCCAAGAAGGACGGCGGCACCATCACCATCACGGTGGTCAGCGACGCGAGCGGCCAGTTCAGCTTCCCGGCTTCGAAGCTCGGCGCCGGAAAGTACACCCTGTCGATCCGGGCCATCGGCTATGACCTCTCGGGCCCGAACTCGATCGAGCTCGCGGGCGACAAGGCCGCCAGCGCCGATATCAAGCTCGTCAAGACCAAGAACGTCAGCCGTCAGCTCAGCAACGGCGAATGGATCATGAGCGTGCCGGGCAATCCACAGCAGAAGCTCTCGCTGCTCAACTGCGTGAGCTGCCACACGCTCGAGCGGATCGTGAAGTCGTCCTACGACGTCGACGGATTTGCGACGCAGATCCTGCCACGCATGGGCAGCTATGCGAATCAGAGCATCCCCCTGCATGCGCAGAAACGCGTCGCCACGCGGCTCCTGGAGGAGCGCGGCGACTCGCTCGCGCAGGCACGCAAGCGGCAGGCGGAGTTTCTGAGCTCGATCAATTTGAGCAACTCGGCCTGGGAATACGAGCTCAAGACCCTGCCGCGCCCGAAGGGCAGCGGCACCAAAGTCATCTACACCGAGTACGACCTGCCGCGCGCGACCATCGAGCCGCATGACGTGATCATCGGCGCCGACGGCAACGCCTACTACTCCAACTTTGGCGAGCAGACCTTCGGCTCCATCGATCCGAAGACCGGCGCGCACAGCGAATATCCGGTGCCGGAGCTCAAGAAGGGCTGGCCGACCGGCATGCTCGGCCTGCGTCCCGACACGGACGGCAACATGTGGCTCGGCATGATGTATCAGGGCGCGATCGCCAAGTTCGACATCAAGGAAAAGAAGATCACGACCTGGAGCATGCCTCCGGAGATGAACAAGGATCAGACCCAGGTCAACATGGTGCGGGCGGAGAAGTCCCACGTCGACGGCAAGGTCTGGTCGCAGAACAACGGCTTCGCGGCGATCCACCGGCTCGACCTCAAGACCGGCCATATCGAATCGCTCGAGCCGTTCAAGGCGGCGGGCGTCGGCGAGACCCACAACATCTACGACATCATTCCCGACTCCAAGAACAACGCCTACTTCACCGACATCGCGGCCGAATATATCGGCAAGGTCGACAAGGACACGATGAAGGTGACGCTGTTCCAGATGCCGAAGAAGCCGGCAGGGCCCCGGCGCGGCATGATGGACGCGCAGGACCGCATCTGGTTCGGCGAGTATCGCGGCAACCGCATCGGCATGTTCGACACCAAGACCGAAACCTTCAAGGAATGGGACCTGCCGACGCCGTGGTCGAACCCCTATGACGTCGCGCTCGACAAGAACGACAACGCCTGGACCGGCTCGATGATCAACGACCGCGTCGTGCGGCTCGACACCAAGACCGGCACGTTCACCGAGTACCTGTTGCCGAAGACCACCAACATCCGCCGCGTCTTCGTCGACAACAACACCACACCACCCACGTTCTGGGTCGGCAGCAACCACGGCGCCAACATCATCAAGCTGGAGACGCTGGACTGAACGCTTCTCGTGCGGGCGGCTCGCTGCCGCCCGCAGCCTTTATGCGACATGCGACCAAGGAGAAACTCCCTATGCGAACAAGACTGATGAGCCTGATGGCGGCCGCCGCGCTTGCCGTCGTATTCGGCCATGCTGCGGCGCTGGCGCAGAGCCTGACTGGCAAGGTCTCTTCCGCGGCCGAAGCCGCGATGGAAGGCGTCGTGGTCAGCGCCAAGAAAGGCATCGTCACGGTCAGCGTGGTCAGCAACGCCAAGGGCGAGTTCAGCTTCCCGACGGCCAAGCTCGGCGCCGGCGAATACGCGCTCAGCATCCGGGCGGCGGGCTACGACCTCGACGGGCCGAAGACGGTCACGATCGCAGGTGACAAGCCGGCCACCATCGACCTCAAGCTTGTCAAGACCAAGAACCTCGCGGCGCAGCTCTCGAACCTGGAGTGGATCCTCAGCGCTCCGGGCACCGACGCCGAGAAGCGCGCGCTCACCGGCTGCACCAACTGCCATACCGTCGAGCGCATTCTGATGTCGAGCTACAACGCCGACGAGATGCTCGAGGTCATCAAGCGGATGGCGCAGTATTCCAACAACAGCTTCCACAGGAAGCCGCAGATCCGCGCCGAGGCGCGCGACATCAACCGGTTCGTGCCCAACGCCGACAAGGTCGCGGCCTATTTCGCCAGCATCAACCGCAGCCAGAGCGACCGGAGCTTCGAGCTCAAGACCATGCCGCGCGTGAGCGGCGACGGCACCCGCGTCGTCATCACCGAGTACGACCTGCCGGACCCGATGATCCAGCCGCACGACGTCATGACCGACAAGGACGGCATTGTCTGGCACAGCGATTTCAGCGGACAGATCCTTGGCCGCTTCGACCCCAAGACGCTCGAGCACAAGAGCTTCAAGGTGCCGCTGCAGCGAGAGGGCTGGCCGACCGGCGCGCTCGACCTTGAAGCCGACCCGCAGGGCAATCTCTGGCTCGGCCTGATGTTCCAGTCCGGCACCGCCAAGTTCGACGTCAAGACCGAACAGTTCCAGATGTTCAGCATTCCGCCGAACATGATCAAGCCGGACTCGCAGACGGCCCTGATCGGCGTGCAGAACTGGACCGTCGACAACAAGATCTGGATCCAGGATCCGGCGCGGCGCGGCGTCTACCGCATCAACGTGTCGAGCGGCGAGACCGAGCTGTTCGAGCCGTTCGCGAACGGACCGGGATCGCCCTACACGATCCAGGCCGACAAGGAGAACAATCTCTGGTTCCTTAACTTCGGCGGCACGCATATCGGCCGCATCGACGCCAAATCGGGCCAGATGGCGCTCTATCCGACGCCGACCCGTAACTCGCGTCCGCGCCGTGGCCGGCTCGACGATCAGGGCCGGCTGTGGTTCGCCGAATTCTTCGGCGAGCGCATCGGCATGCTCGATACCAAGACCGAGAAGTTCCAGGAATGGGAAGTGCCGGGCAAGTTCTTCGCGCCCTATGACGCGGCACCCGCCAAGGACGGCCACGTGTGGACCGGCGGCATGAACGCCGACCGCATCCTGCGGCTCAACCTGGAGACCGGCAAGATCACCGAGTATCAGTTGCCGCACCAAACGAACGTGCGCCGCGTGTTCGTCGACAACAACACGACGCCGCCCACATTCTGGGTCGGCAACAATCACGGCGCTGCCCTGATCAAGATCGAGCCGCTGGACTGACGTAGCCACGCGCTGAAGCGGTCATTGTTGCGCCCTCTCCCCTTGCGGGAGAGGGCAGGTGTTCAACAGACGCTGTTGGGTGAGGGGTTGCAGCCTGCCCCCCTCACCCACTCTTTTTGTTGAACCGCCGAGCTGCCCTCTCCCGCAAGGGGAGAGGGCCCATTCATTAGCGCCGCACTCGCGGCCTGCTCACAGCATGTCTAGCGCTCGGCGCGCGCGTTGCTCTATGCTCATGGCACGCGTTGGCTCACAGCAGCGCCAATGACAAAAGCCGGGAGGATCTCATGCGCGCCAAGACTCTCTTCGTCGCCAGCATTGCAATGGCCACGCTCGTGGCGCCCCTCCCCGCACAGGCGCGGCCATTCGAAGACCCGCGCGCGGACCGCATGGCGGCGATCGATGCCGACGCCGCGTTCGCGGCCGAGCCGCGCGACCCGGCCTGCCACGCGGCGGTGATGGCCTCGACCGGCGGCGCGCTGCCGAAAAACCCGCGCACGCTCGCGGTGCGCTGGACCGGCTATGCCAATTTCGAGCTCGTCTACAACGGTCAGATCGTGCTGCTCGACGCCTATTTCGATCGCGGCAGTCTCTATCCTTCGCTCGGCTTCAAGGCGGCCGACGTCAGGAAGGCGGACGCAATCCTGATCGGCCATGGCCATCACGACCACATGTCGGACGCAGCCTCCGTGGGCGCCCGCACCGGCGCCACGGTGGTGGGCGCCCCGGTCACGACCGAGAAGCTCGCGACCCAGCCGATCGACGGCAAGCAGGTGCGCACCGTCACCGGCCGCGGCGGCGAGGTGCTTCAGCTCGGCTCCTTCAAGGTCGAGCCGATCCTGGGCCAGCACGGCGATCCGCCGGCGCAGCTGGTCGACGCCTTCGACGCCGCGCTGAAAGCCACCACCACGCCGCCGACGCCCGAGCAGCTTGCCGAGCAGGCGACGATCCGCCAGCGCGGCACGCAGGACCGCCGCGTGCGCAGCGAAGGCACGATCGCCTACCTGATCACGCTCGATAGCGGCTTTCGCATCCTGTATCGCGACAGCGGCGGCCGCGTCACCGACTTCGAGAAGGCCGCGATGGAGCGCGTGGGCCGCGTCGACCTGGGGCTGATCGCGGTCTCGGCCGCCTATCTCAACTCGGCGACCGTCGCGCAGGCGCTCGAGCATACCCGCACCTACAAGCCCGACGTCTATATGCCGGCGCATCATGACGCGCCCTTCAACAATCTCTGGCGCGCGACCGAGCCGCTGTTCCAGGCGGTGAAAGACGACAACCCCCGCATCGTGACGGTGTCGAAGGGCTATCGGGAGCCGACCTGCTTCAACACCGAGCACAATGTCAGCCGCAGCCGCTAGGCCGATGGTCGCCAATCAGAGCTATGACGTTGTCGTGTTGGGCTCCGGCATCGCCGGCCTTGCGGGCGCCCTCGCCGCGCATGAGCTCGGGCTCAAGGCCGTGGTGCTGGAGAAGGCGAGCCGCCTTGGCGGCGGCACCACCAACTCCTACGGTCTGATCTGGGTCGGCCAGAACCATCTCGCACAGGCGGCGGGCTACGAGGACAATCGCGACGACGTCATGGCTTATATGCGCTTCCTCTCGGGTGGCTTCCTCGACGAGGAGCGCATGCAAACCTTCGTCGATCGCGGGCGCGAGGCGATCGAGTTCTTCGAAGGCTGCGGCGTGCGCTACCGCGTCGTGCGCGGCCTCACCGACCATTACTTCGGCACGGCGCCGGGCACCCGCGCGGTCGGCCGCTCGCTCGAAGTGGAGCTCATCTCGGGCTACGACCTCGGCGACTGGCGCGAGCGCGTGCTTGAACCGCACGACGTGCCTTGCTTCGTGACCGCCGAGGAGCAGGTGTCGTGGGGCGGGATCAACAACTTCTCGCGCTGGGACCAGGACCTCGTGCGCGAGCGCAAGGCGCGCGACATGCGCGGCAAGGGCCTCGGCCTCATCTGCCATTTCCTCAACGTGCTGCGCCAGCGCGGCGTGCCCGTCCTCACCGATCAGCAGGTCGATAGTCTCGCGGTCGACGGCGGGCGCGTGACCGGCGTGATCATGGCGTCCGGCCAGCGCATCACGGCGCGCAAGGGCGTGATCATCGGCACCGGCGGCTACAGCGCGAACGCGCGGATGAGCCGCGACTTCGAGCAGATCCCGGGTATCGACCAGGAGCCCGACAGCCTGTCGCTCGCGTCGCTGACCGGCGACGGCCTCGTTTACGGCGCCGAGATCGGCGGCATCCTGCACAAGATCGAGAACAGCCTGCGGGTCATGCTCTCCTATACGATTCCGGCGGACGAGCCGGGCAAGCCCGGCCTGTGCGTGCACGCCGGGATCGTCGAATTGTGCAGCCCGCATACCATGGTGGTGAACAAATACGGCAGGCGCTTCGCCGACGAGACATTTTTCCAGGGCATCGTGCCGCAGCTGCGCACTCTCGATCCGATGAAGCATGAATATCCGAACCTGCCCGCGTTCCTGATTTTCGATTCGCAGTATCTCAAGCGCTTCTCGTTTGCCAACCAGCCGGTCGGCAGCGAGGTCCCCAATACCGTGCCGCGCGCCGCGACGCTTGCGGAGCTGGGACACAAGCTCGGCATCGATGCCGATGCGCTGGCGAAATCAGCGGAGCGCTTCAACGGCTTTGCGCGCGCGGGCTCCGATCCGGATTTCCGTCGCGGCGAGAACCAGTGGAAGCTCGCCTCCGCCAAGGCGCCGCGCGGCGGCAACGCCAGCCTCGGCACCATCGAGGAACCGCCGTTCTACGGCGTCGCGCTGCATCCGACCGGCTCGGCCTCGGTCGGTCTCCTGGCCGACAGCAACGGGCAGGTCATCCACCAGCGCCGCCGGCCGATCCCCGGGCTCTACGCCTCCGGCAATGTGGCGGCGACCACCGAGCACGGCGTCGGCTACCAGGCAGGGCTCTCGCTCGCGTCCTCGATGACGTTCAGCTACCTCGCGGTCCGCCACATGATCGCGTCGGGATAGGATGGGGTTCATGAGGTTTAGGGCACGACCGAGCGGCAATTGCGGCCGGCTCCCTCTCCCGAAGGGAGAGGGGTGGGGAGAGGGGTTACGGCCGTTCGATGGATGTGAGCCCCCTCACCCCTACCCTCTCCCCGTTGGGGAGAGGGAGTCCCGCCGTGCCGCGACCAGAGTCCGCGCTCACCCCTTGCTCTCTTGCTCGCTCTTGATGGCGCTTCTCATGGCCCTCCCCTACCCCGCCGCGGCGCAGCCGTCGGTCGAAAGCTTCTACAAGGACAAGCGGGTGCGGATGCTGGTCGGCTATGGCGTCGGCACCGGCAACGATCTCTATTTGCGGCTGCTGGCGCGCCATATCGGCAAGTCCATTCCGGGCAGGCCCACGATGGTGCCGGAGAACATGCCGGGCGCCGGCGGCATCGTGATGTTCAATCATCTCTACAATGTCGCGGCGCGCGACGGCACCGTCATCGCCCACCCGTCGCGCAGCCTCGTGACCGAGCCGCTCTACGGCAATGCGCAGGCGCGCTACGACGCGCTCAAGTTCGGCTGGCTCGGCAGCGTCAACCGCGATGTCGCGACCTGCATCACCTGGGGCAAGAGCGGCGTCGCGTCGATCGAGGACGCCAGACGCCGCGAGGTCGCGGTCGGCTCGACCGGCGCGTCGGCCGAGAGCAACTACTTCCCGAAGCTCTTGAACGCCGTCCTCGGCACCCGCTTCAAGACCGTGCTCGGCTATCCGGATTCTGGCGCGGTCGGCATCGCCATGGAGCGCGGCGAGCTCGACGGCTACTGCAGCTTCACCTGGGCCGCGATCAAGTCGGCGCGGCCGAACTGGCTCGAGCACAAGCAGATCAACGTCATCCTGCAGCTCAGCATGGCCAAGCATCCGGAATTGCCGGATGTTCCGCTGGTCGCGGATCTCGTGCATGACGAAGCGTCACGCCAGATCTTCACGCTGGCGTTCGGGGCACAGAAGATGGGGCGCCCGGTCGCGACCACGCCGGGCGTTCCGCCCGAGCGGCTCGAGGCGCTGCGGCGGGCCTTCGATGCCACCATGAAGGACCCGGATTTCCGCGATGACGCCAAGCGCAACGGGCTCGAGGCCGAGGGCCCGATCACCGGGGCGGAGGTCGACGAGGTGCTGCGCGACATCTACGCGACACCCAAGGCAGTCGTGCAGCGCTACGAGGCGATCCGCAACGAGCGGTGACAGCCGGGCATTGGGCCACGCAACAGCGTGCGCATTCAGCGCGCAATTGCGAGCTTGGCCCGCTCGATCACGGTCTTCGGAAAATCGGCAAACTTGGCCAGGAGCTGCTCCACCTGCTCATGGGTGGCCGGATCGATGTCGAGATTGGCCTTCTGTGCCTCAGCCAGAAATTCGCGGTCGCGCATCGTGTCCTGGAAAGCCTTGCGCAGGACCGCCAGGCGCTCCGGAGCGACACCCGGCGGGCCGGCGAGAGGACGGCCGAGGAGCTTCGTGTTGAAGTGAAATTCGAGCACCCTTCTGTCGTCCTCGGCCTTGAGAAACTCGAATATGCTGGGGATAGGGCCAAGCTCGTCCGTCGTCTTTGGTCCCAATTGAACGATGAGCTTGAACCGGCCTGCCTGCACGTCATTCGGCCACAGCGACTTGATGTGCGTGCGGACCAGGCCGCACATGCCATGGGCTTCGCCCTGCTGCATGGCGACGTAGGCTTGCGGAAGGCCGGCATATCCGGAGACCATCCGTACGTTTGCCCCAAACACATTCTTGAAGATCAACGGGTGCTGATAACCAAACGACGTTAGTCCTCCCGACGAGGCGAAGACAGTTTCCCTTCCCAGCATGTCCACAAACGAGGTCGGCGCTCCCGGCCCCTGCCAGATGCCGCAGAGGTTGATCTCCTGATTCATGCTGCCGATCCAGCTGAACTTGACGGCGTCAAATCTCGCCTGGTCGTTGTCCATCAGCGGCTCCATGGTCGCGGAGGAGCTGAAATTGCCGAGCTCCGTCCCATCCTTGGCCGCGATGTTGTAGATGTAATTGGCCGCCCGCAGCGTGCCCGCGCCCGGCATGTTCTTGACGATGATCAGCGGATTGCCGGGAATGTGACGTCCGTAGTGCCTGGCGAGAACACGGAAGTAGAGATCGGGCGCACCGCCGGCCGGATAGCCGATGGTGATGTTGATCGTTTCGCCTCTGAAGCCGGCAGACGTCTGCGCCACAGCGGGCACCGACAGGGCGAGCGCTGCGGCGATGAAAAGTAGCGTTCTCATGGCATTGGAGCGAACGGCCGCACCGCTACTGCTCGAACTTCAGGTTTGCAGCCTTGACCACCTGGACATAGCTTTCGATGTCGGCATCGATCATCTTGCGGAACTCATCGGAAGAGCCGCCGCCCGGATTGACCGCCATGCCGCGCAGCTTGGAGGACACCTCGGGATCGCGGATCGCCCGCGCGAACGCCGCCTGCAGCTTGTTGGCGATCGCGGGCGGCGTCGAGGCCGGGGCGAACACGCCGCTCCAGAGCTTGGTGTTGACCTCCGGGAAGCCCGCTTCCGCCATGCTGGGCACGTCGGGCAATTCCGGCGACCGCTCGGCGCCCGTCACCGCGAGCGCGCGCACCTTGCCGTCCTTGATCTGCGGAATCGCGGGCGGGCCATCCGAGATCGCGATCAGGCACTGCTCCTGAATCACGCACAGGATCATCTCGGCGCTGCTCTTGAGCGGAATGGCGACGCCGGGCATGCCGGTCTTGAGCTTCAGGAGCTCGCTCGCGATCGTGAACGCCGGCGACGTGGTGCCGTAGTTCGACTTGTCGGGGTTGGCCTTGGCATAGGTCACGAGCTCGGCCACGGTCTTGGGCGCGATGTTGACCGGGCTCACCATGATCAGCGGAAAATTCGCGATCATCGACAGCGGAACAAAGCTCTTGGTCGGATGATAGGCGAGCTTGGGATAGACCGCGGCCGAGATCGACATCACACCGCTCGCCCCGATGAAGACCGTGTAGCCGTCGCCCGGCTGATTGGTGACGAATTCGGCCGCGACGCGACCGCCCGCGGCCGGCCGGTTCTCGATCACGAACTGCTGGCCGAGGAATTCCGCCGCCTTGTTGCCGACGAGCCGCGCGAAGATGTCGTTGCCGCCGCCGGCCGCGAACGGCACGATCATGCGGATCGGCTTGTTCGGGAAATTGGCGGCGGGATCGGTCTGCGCCCGCGATGGATGGGCGGCCAGCAAGGCCGCGATGGCGACTGTGGCGTGAGCCAACAGGCGAGAGAACCCGGTCATTGTTGTCTACTCCGTCGAAACCTGCGGGGGCTCGGTGAATCGGCCGCACCGTGTGCTTAAGAGGCAGTCTACCAGCCGCCCCGGAATACGGATAGCATCGATTCTGACGCATACTTAAGGGCTCGCAGCGATGTCGTTATTTCGCTTTTTCGCCTGCGCCTGCTTCGGCGTAGTCCTCGCCGCCCCGGCGACCGGCCAGACACCCGCCGATTTCAAGGGCGAAACCATCACCATCCAGATCGGCTATGGGCCGGGTGGCGGCTACGACACCTATGGCCGCGCGCTCGCGCGCCACTACGGCCGCTTCATTCCGGGCAACCCGACCGTCGTCCCAAAGAACATGCCGGGCGCGGGCTCCTTGCGCGCCGCCAACCATATCTACAACCTCACGGCTCGCGACGGCACCGAGATCGCGATCTTCGCGGCGTCGACCGCCATGGAGCCGCTGATGGGCAACGACCAGGCGAAGTTCGACGCCACGAAATTCGGCTGGATCGGCAGCATGAACCAGGACGTGTCGTTCTGCGGCGTGTGGCAAAGCCCGGGTATCACCACCACGATCACGGGCATGCTCCGCAAAGACTCCAAGGAGCTGATCTTCGGCTCGGCTGGTCCCGCGGCGATCAGCCACCAGCATCCCCTCGTCCTGAAGAATGTGCTGGGCGCCAACATCCGCGTGATCGCGGGCTATGACGGGCAGAAGGAGGTCAATCTCGCCATGCAACGCGGCGAGGTGCACGGCGCCTGCGGCCTGTTCGTGTCCTCGATCAAAGCGCAATGGCTGCCGGACATCCAGGCCGGCCGGCTCAAGCTGTTCCTGCAGATGGGGCCGAAGACCACGCAGGAGTTCGGCCCCGTTCCCGACATTTTCGACTTCGCGAAGAGCGGCGAGGACAAGCAGGTGCTGGAGCTGCACTTCAAGCAGACCATCCTGGGCCGGCCGTTCGCCGCCTCGCCGAGCCTGCCGAAGGAGCGGCTCGCTGGGCTGCGCCGAGCATTCCTGGATACCATGAAGGATCGCGACTTCCTGGCCGACGCCCAGAAGATGAATCTCGATATCGACATCGCGACCGCCGAGCAAGTAGAAGACCTGCTGCGTCAGTTCGCCAACTATCCGCGGACCGTGATCGACAAGGCTAAGGCGGCGATCGGACGATAGTCGGGCTTCCTTGCTACCGACACCGACCGCCGCCAACTCGCAACTGCCGGCGTGACAAGGACACCGCATGGCCTATTCCCAAACGCTACGTCGCCGCGCCCCGGGCGATCTTCTTGGCCATCCCCGCGGGCTCGCCTTTCTGTTCACCACCGAGATGTGGGAGCGCTTTTCCTATTACGGGATGCGCGCCCTGCTCGTTCTTTACATGGTGAAGTACCTGCTGCTGCCCGAGCATTCGAGCAACGTGATCGGGCTCGCAGCGCTCCGGAGCCTGCTCGAAGGCGTCTTCGGTCCGCTGGCCGCGCAACCGTTCTCCTCGCACATCTACGGCCTCTATACCGGCCTCGTGTACTTCACGCCGTTCTTCGGCGGAATCCTCGCCGACCGCGTGCTTGGCCAGCACAAGACCATCGTGATCGGCGCCTCCCTCATGGCCGTGGGCCACTTCATGATGGCGTTCGAGCCGCTGTTCCTGTTCGCGCTCATCGCGCTCATTCTCGGCAACGGCTGCTTCAAGCCCAACATGTCGGCGCAGGTCGGCAGCCTCTACCGGCACGGCGATCCGCGGCGCGACCGCGCCTACTCGATCTTCTACGTCGGGATCAATCTCGGCGCGTTCCTGGCGCCGCTCGTGTGCGGCACGCTGGGCGAGGAAGTGGGCTGGCACTATGGCTTCGGCGCCGCCGGCATCGGCATGACCATCGGGCTTGCGATCTATCTCTATGCACTGCAGAGCTACGCGCTGCCGATGGACGAGTTGCATCGCTCGCGGGCCATGGGCGAATACCGTGGACCGCTCGACCGCATCGAGCGGCGCGCGGTGATCGCGCTTCTGCTGCTGTTCCTGCCCAACACGCTGTTCTGGGCGACTTACGAGCAGCAGGGCAACACGATCGCGTTGTGGGCGGACGACTATACCGACCGCACCATCAATCTCCTGTTCTGGCGTGGCGAGATCCCGACCACGTGGTTCCAGGCCTTCAACCCGTTCATGATCTTCGCCTTCACGCCGTTCGTCATCGCGCTGTGGGCGCGCCAGGCGCGGCGCGGCGCCGAGCCCTCGAGCATCAACAAGATGGCGCTCGGCTGTTTCGGCGTCACGCTCGCCAATCTGATCATGGTCGGCGCCGCCTGGCAGGCCGGCGGCGCGCCGGACGCGAGCTGGCTGTGGCTTGTGGGCTATTTCGTCGTCATCACCATCGGCGAGCTCTACCTCTCGCCGGTCGGGCTCTCGCTGGTCTCGAAGGCGGCGCCCGCCCGCATGGTGTCGATGATGATGGGTGTGTGGCTCGGCACGAGCTTCGTCGGCAACTTCATTGGCGGCTGGCTCGGCAGCTTCTGGAGCAGCATGGACAAGATGTATTTCTTCCTGATGATCGCGATCATCGCCGCCGTGGCGGGCGTGGTGATCGCGGCCTTCAACCGGCCGCTCGGACGGATTCTGCGCTAAAGGTTCAGCGTCCTCACAACAGACCTTTGCATATCCTTTGCATATACTGAGTATTTTACAGGCAGGAGACCAAGCCGCAGTCAGTTTCCATTGAGCTGAATGTGGTCTAGTCTGCCGTCGGCTCAAGTCGCACGCGATCAGGTCAAGATCGACGGTAGAGCCCTAGGGAGAAGCAAATGAAACGCCTGAACATCAGCAGGATTTTGACAGCCGGAACTGCTGCCGGAGCGATCCTCCTTGCCGCGCAATCGATGGCCACCGCGCAGGAACGGGGCTCCATCCAGGGCGTCGTCAACGACGCCTCCGGCAAGCCGGTCGCCGGCGCCTTCGTGAAGCTCAAGAACGACGCGCGCCGCCTCACCTTCATGGTGGTCAGCCGGGAGCAAGGCCAGTTCGAGGCCAAGGACCTGCCGCCCGGCCAATACCGGGTCCAGGGCATCGCGGGCGCCCACCAGAGCGAGTGGTTCGCCAATGTTGGCGTCTCGTCCGGCGGCAGCGCCAAGGTCGGCCTGTCGCTCAGCAATCAGCGCGGCGCGATGCTGCCGCCGGCCTGGCCGCAGCGCATTCCGGAGGCGCAGGTCGACAAGGTTGCGCTTGAGCTTCCCGAGGGCGACGGCAAGGCGCTGGTGGCGGAGAAGTGCACGAGCTGCCACGACCTGCGGCGCACCGTGGTGAAGCGCTCCAACCGCGATCACTGGGCCCACACCGTTGCCCGCATGCGCACCCGCATGTCGGTCCTCTCGATCCCCGATCTCTCCGAGCAGGAAACGGCCAAGATCGTCGATTACCTGGTCGCCAACTTCAACGAGGTGCAGTCCTACGACGCCAACAGCCGTCTGCCGACGGCGCTGCAGACCGGCAAGGCGGTCGCCTATCGCGTGGTGACCTACGATCTCGTCAACACCCACGCCGAGCCGCATGACGTCGCCGCCGATCCCAAGGGCAATGCCTGGGTGTCCGAGCGCGCCGGCAAGCTTGGCCGCTTCAATCCCAACACGCTCGAATTCGCCGAATTCGACACGCCGCCCGGCCCAGCCGCGAAGGACCGCCAAAGTCTCGGCAACCCGCAGATCGACTCCAAAGGCATCCTGTGGGTAGCGGACGGCCCTAACAACCGCTGGCTCAGCTACGACACCGCCAACGGCAAGTTCCTCGCCTTTGCCTGGACCGGCCGCAAGGGCGCGGCCGGCGGCAACAGCATGGCGCTCCATCCGGACGGCACGGTCTGGGCCACCGGCGCCGGCCGCGAGGCGCGCCAATTGTTCCCGGAGACGGTGCAGTTCAAGTTCTATGAAGCGCCCGCCGCCAAGCACCACAAGAATCCCGGCGCCTACGGGATCGCGATCGCCGGCGACGGCAAGGTGTGGTTCGCGGAAGACGAAGTCGACCTGATGGCGCGCGTCGATCCCAAGACCGGCACCGTCGACGAGTTCAAGATCCCCTACGCCGGCGGGCACGCCTATCCGCGCCGCATGAACAGCGACGCCAACGGCGACCTGTGGGTCGCGCTGTGGAAGGCCGGCAAGCTCATGAAGGTCGACCACAAGACCAACGCGATGACGATCTTCTCGCCGCCCACCGCAAACGGCGGCAGCTACTCGGTCGTCGTCGACAAGACCAACAACTACATCTGGGTCAGCCAGCATCAGGTCGACATGATCGCGCGGCTCGATCCCAAGACCGGCGAATGGGTCGAGTTCCCGCTCGCCGAGGCGGAATCCGATCCGCGCCGCATCGACATCGATCCGACCAATCCCAACCGCATCTTCTTCAGCGGCAATATCCCGGGCCGCGTCGGGTTCATCGAGGTACTGCCGCAATAGTGGCGATCTTGGAGCGATAGCAATGGCGACGGGCCACATCCTTTGGATGTGGCCCGTTGGCGTTTTGAGCTCCATTCGTGTACGCAAAACGCCTAACCTGCACCGCGCCTCACGCACCGCTTCGTTTCACGCTCCATGAAAATATGGTCCCTCTACGTCCGCGTGATTGCCTCGCTCGCGCCAGAAGCGCGGGTGGGGTGGATCCTTGCCGCCGCCAACCTGACGCTCGCCTCGGCCCAATTCGTCGAGCCGATGCTGTTCGGGCGCATCATCGACACCATTGCGAGAGCTCAGGGCGGACAGGGGGAAATATCCTGGAACGACCTGATCCTGCTGGTGGCGATGTGGATCGGCTTTGGCCTGTTTACCATCGTGTGCGGCTCATGGGTCGTGCTCCAGTCCGACCGCCTGTCCTATCGCCACAGCCAGAGGCTGCGCACGGACTATTTCGAGCACGTGCTGCAATTGCCGATGAGCTATCACTCCGGCACCCATTCCGGCCGGCTGATGAAGATCATGCTCACCGGCACGACCACGATCTGGAGCCTGTGGCTCTCGCTGTTTCGCGATCACCTGACGAGCTTCGTCTGGCTCATTGTGCTCATGCCCCTGACCTTGTTCATCAACTGGCGGTTCGGGCTCCTGCTGATTGCTCTGTCCGGCGTGTTTGCGCTGCTGATCGCCTTTGTGCTGCGCCAAACCCAAACGCTGCAAGCCAAGGTCGAGGGCCAGTATTCGAACGCGGCCGAGCGCACCACTGATGCCCTCGGCAATATCGCGCTGATCCAGAGCTTCGCCCGCATCGAGGCCGAAGTCTCTCAGATGCGCAATATTGGCATTGAGCTCCTCAGCGCACAGATGCCGGTGCTGTCCTGGTGGGCGCTCGCCTCGGTGCTGACGCGCACATCAATCACCCTGACGATGCTTACGATCCTGATCGTGGGAATCTTCCTCTACACCGCCGGCACGACGACGGTCGGCGAGATCGTCATGTTCATGAGCTTTGCGACGCTGGTGATCGGAAAGCTCGAATCCGTGGTGCAATTTGCCAACCGCATGACCATGGAGGTGCCGCGTCTGGAGGAATACTTCAACGTGCTGGACACCGTTCCGGATGTCCGCGACCGGCCCGACGCCAAGGATCCGGGCCGGCTGCGCGGCCTGGTCGAATTTCAGGACGTCACGTACTCCTACGACGGCAAGCGCCCGGCGGTGCGCGACCTGACTTTTACGGCCCAACCGGGGGAGACGATCGCGCTCGTGGGAGCGACCGGCGCCGGCAAGTCGACGGCGCTCGGGCTGTTGCACCGCGTCTTTGATCCGCAGTCCGGTGCAGTGAAGATTGATGGCATCGATCTGCGCGAGATGACCCTCTCGGGGCTGCGGCGCAACATCGGCGTGGTGTCGCAGGATGTGCTCCTGTTCAACCGCTCGATTGCGGAGAACCTCCACGTCGGAAAGCCTGACGCCACCGAGGAGGAGATGCGCGACGCCTGCCGACGCGCCCAGGCGCTGGAGATTGTCGAGCGGCAAGGCTTTCAGGCGCAGGTCGGTGAGCGTGGGCGCCTGCTGTCAGGCGGCGAGCGGCAGCGTATTTCAATTGCGCGCGCGCTCCTGAAGGATCCGCCGATCCTGATCCTGGACGAAGCCACGAGCGCGCTCGACGCCTTGACGGAGGCCAAGGTTCAGGCGGCGCTCGATCAGGCCATGGCGGGCCGCACGACCTTCGTGATCGCGCACCGGCTCGCGACCGTCCGCAATGCCACCCGTATCCTGCTGTTCGAGAACGGCCAGATCGTCGAGACCGGAAGCTTCGACGAGCTGGTGCGCCAGGGCGGACGTTTCGCCACGCTCGCCACCACCCAATTCATGGCGACAGCGCCGCGGGGCTGATCAAGCCCGTGCGCCAGAACGCCGCTACACCTCCACCGGCAGCCCGACGTAATTCTCCGCCAGCGTGCGCCTGCCCGCTTCCGAGCTCGCAAAATAATCAAGCTCGGCGAGCTGGCATTTGCGATCGAAGGCGTTGTGGGTCGGATGAACATGCAACATCTGCGTCATCCACCAGGAGAAGCGCTGCGCCTTCCACACGCGCCGGAGACAAGTCTGCGAGTAGCGCTCCAGGAGATCGCCGCGACCGGCCTTGTATTGCTGCGCGAACGCGCGCGCGAGCACGACCACGTCGGCGAACGCGAGGTTCATGCCCTTGGCGCCGGTCGGGGGCTGGATGTGGGCGGAATCGCCGGCCAGAAACAGCCGTCCGTGCTGCATCGGCTCGACCACGAAGCTGCGCATGGCGGTGATGCCCTTCTGCAGCATCTTGCCCTCGGCAAGCTCGCGCGTGCCGCCGATGCGCGTATGCAGCTCCTGCCAGATGCGCTCGTCCGGCCAGGCTTCGACCTCGTCGTCGGGCGCGCATTGCAGGTAGAGGCGCGCGAGCGCCGGCGAGCGCATGGTGTAGAGCGCAAAGCCGCGCTCGTGATAGGCGTAGATCAGCTCTTTGTCCGGCGGCGGCGACTGCGAGAGAACGCCGACCCATCCGAACGGATATTCGCGGTCGTAAACCGTGAGCACGCCTGCGGGGATGCTCGGCCGGCTGATGCCGTGGAAGCCGTCGCAGCCGCCGATGAAATCGCAGTCGAGCTGCTTGACCTCGCCGCCATGGCGGAAGCGGATCTTCGGCGAGGTGCTGGTGACGTCGGCGAGGCTCACGTCGTCAACCTCGAACAGGATCTCCCCGCCGTCCGCGAGCCGCTTCGCAACCAGGTCCTTGATGACCTCCTGCTGGCCGTAGATGGTGACGCCCTTGCCCACCAGCTCGCGAAAGTTGATGTGGTGCAGCGCGCCGCCGAAACAGAAATGAATCCCGTCGTGGGAGAGGCCCTCGCGCTGCATGCGCTCGCCAACCCCGGTGTCGATCAGGAGGTCGCGCGCCCACTGCTCGATCAGCCCGGCGCGGATGCGGCCCTCGATATAGTCGCGGCTGCGGTTCTCGATGATGATCGAGTCAATGCCCTCCAGATGGAGGAGGTGCGAGAGCATGAGCCCTGCGGGCCCGGCGCCGACAATTCCGACCTGTGTACGCATCCGTTCCGAGCCCTGATCCCATGTCCTGATTGGCGGCATGCCCTATACGGGTTCGGCGCCGCCAGCGCAAAGGCTCCTCATCGCGGCCAGCCATAGCGCGGCACGCTCGCCTTGTAGCGCCGGTAGTCTTCCCCGAACTTCGCCTCGAGATAGCGCTCCTCGCGGCGGACCACGCCGAAATGGAGCAGCAGCGCAGTCGGAACGAGCAGGACCACAATCCAGTCGGATGCCAGAGCGGCCGCGAACCCGGCCAGGATCAGGATCAGGCCCACATACATCGGGTTGCGCACGCGGGCATAGATTCCTGTGGTCGCAAGCGCCAGCGCGGGCCGCCACGGCGGCACGTTCGTGCCCACCCGGTGGAAAGCACGCTCGCCCGCGAATGCCAGGAGCCCGCCGGCCACGACCAGGATGATGCCAAGCACGAGGCGCACCGGCCAAGTCAGGACCGCCTGCAACAGATTGAGCGGCACCAACCAATCGCCCGCCACCCCAAGCACGAGGGTCGCAAGCGCGATCAGCGGCGGCGGCGCGACCACGCCGGCCGTGTCGGACTTCGTGCGCTCATCGCTCATGATCCTCAATCCTCATCCTCAATCCTCACCCCAGCGCGGCCGCAAGGTCGGCAATCAGATCGTCCGCATCCTCGATGCCGACCGAGAGCCGCACCAGCGTGTCGCCGATGCCGAGCGTGGCGCGCACCTCGGGCGGCACCGAGCCGTGGGTCATCAGCGCCGGATGCTCGATCAGGCTCTCCACCCCGCCCAGGCTCTCGGCCAGCGCAAACAGCTGGCAGCGTTCCAGGAAACGCTTGGCATCATCGAGGCTGCCGTTGAGGTCGGCCGAGATCATGCCGCCAAAGGCGCGCATCTGTTTTTTGGCGAGCGCGTGCTGAGGATGGCTCGGCAGGCCAGGATAGTAGACGCGGCGCACCTTGGGGTGGCGCTCAAGCCAGTTCGCGATCTTGAGCGCCGAAGTGCAATGACGCTCCATCCGCAAGGCCAAGGTCTTCAGCCCGCGCAGCGCCAGGAACGAATCGAACGGCCCCTGGATCGCGCCGACCGCATTCTGCAGAAAGGTCATGCGCTCGGCGAGCTCGGCATTGTCGCCCACGATGGCGACACCGCCGACCATATCGGAATGGCCGTTGAGATATTTCGTGGTCGAATGCACGACCAGATCGAAGCCATGCTCGAGCGGCCGCTGCACATAGGGACTGGCGAAGGTGTTGTCGGCGCCGGTCAGGACGCCGCGCGTCTTCGCGATGGCGGCGATGCGCTCGAGATCGACGAGCTTGAGCGTTGGATTGGTCGGCGTCTCGACCCAGACCAGCCGCGTATTCGGGCGGATGGCGGCATCGAGCCGCTCGGCGTCGGTCAGATCGACGTAGCTGATGTCGAGCCCGGCCGAGCGTCTGCGCACCCGCTCGAACAGGCGGCGCGAGCCGCCGTAGAGATCGTCGACCGCGACGATGTGCGAGCCATGGTCGAGACAATCGAGCACGGTCGCGATCGCCGACAGCCCCGACGCGAACGCAAAGGCGCTGCGGCCACCTTCGAGATCGGCGACGCAGCGCTCGAACGCCATCCGGGTCGGGTTCTTGGTGCGCGCGTAGTCGTAGCCCTTGTTGACGCCCGGGCTCTGCTGCACGAACGTCGAGGTCGC
>Ga0209798_10000809_pt1 | contig 19167 bp, 18 predicted proteins | sample DOMMetBare3Fresh_FD_187475 | JGI IMG/M metagenome (GOLD analysis project Ga0209798, IMG submission 187475) | Wetland sediment microbial communities from St. Louis River estuary, USA, under dissolved organic matter induced mercury methylation -... | ecosystem: Environmental > Aquatic >...
CTTTTCGGGTGCCAGGAGGGGCGAGTCTGCGGCCGAAGGCTGGATCGCCGAGAGCCTGATCCGCGCCTTCGCGGCTCTCAGCGCTTGACCCGTGTATGCCGTGCTCAGTGCCGCTTGGGCGGCCGCGCCGGTGGACGCCTCCCCCTGTTGGGCGGCAGTGAAGTCCCTGGTGAGGATGCGTTCGGCCTGTTCGACGGTCAGCGACGCCAAGGCCGGGTTCGCCTTCGGCGCCTCATGGATACCCAGAGCAGCGCGAGCCACCCCACATCCGGCGACGGACGAGCTGCCGACAACGGCGACGAGAGACAGCGCCACGGCTCGGACAACGCGGGTCATGTCCTCACCCGCGACCTTCGGGTGCGAACGGCGTGGGCCCATCGTGCCGTGCGGCGGCTGTTCGACACGTCGTTGAGCGCGAACGCGGCGACGATCGCACCGATTACGGCCGCAGCGAGCGCCTCAAAGAACCAGGGTCTCTGCGCCCAGGTCAACGTGACGGTGACGTTCGTCAGGGCAGTGGCATCGCCCGATGTGACCACCGCTGTCTCCGGTCCCCTGCCCTGGCCGACAAGAAGCTCCGCCGAACCCGCGCCCTTGGCGGAGATCCGCCAGATGTCGGCGGTGCGGATGTCATGCAGTGCACCAGCCCCGGAGCCGCGAAGATCCAGGGTGCCGGCGGGAAAGTGCACTCCGCTGACCGTGGACACCGCGGACTTCGCCAGGACCGCGCCGGCATCAGTCGACGCAGCTGCGGCCAGCCATACCGCGCCCCCATCGGCACGGGTCGCCTTGATCCGCACGGGAAGGTTGAGGGAGTTGAGAATGCCCGGCTCGACGACGATGGCGCCGGTCGCCTTGGAGGTAGCGCTGAAATGCGCCTCACCGGCGGGGCCAAGCTTGAGCGCGGTCCACGCTCCGAAGGCTGCCAGGACGAGGCCCAGCACAGCCATGACAGCGCCGAGAGCCCGTCGTGTTGGTGCTGGCACGGGCAGTCTTCCTGTTGACGGTGGTCGGTTTGATGGTGCTGACCAGTCTAGAACCGTGCCGGCTCCCGGTAGACGCCCCAGACGCCGCGCAACGCATTGCAGATCTCGCCCAGCGTGGCCTCCGCCCGGACCGCATCCAGCATGGCCGGGACCATGTTCTGCGACGTCCCCGCGACCTGCACCAGATGTCGGACAGCGGCTGTGACCGTAGCCTCGTCGCGGGCGGCCTTGCGGGCGGCCAACATCGACACCTGCTCCCGTTCGACCTCGTGGCTGACCCGCAGGATCTCCAGCTCGCTGCTGACGGACTCGGTGTGGCAGTTGACACCGACGACCTTCTTCTCGCCCTTCTCCAGAGCAATCTGGTAGTTGAAAGCCGCGTCTGCGATCTCGGACATGAACCAGCCATCCTCGATGCCACGAAGGATCCCGGACGTCATGGGGCCGACTGGGTGTTCGATCGATCCGTCCGGGCCTGCTTTGCGGCCCAGCTCTCCCATGGCCCGGATCTTGTCGAAGATCAGCTCCGCTTCGGCTTCGATCCGGTCGGTGAGAGCCTCGACGTACCATGAGCCGCCAAGAGGATCGGCGACATTGACGACACCGGTCTCCTCCATGATGACTTGCTGGGTGCGGAGTGCGACCTCGGCCGACTGCTCGGTCGGCAGGGCCAACGTCTCGTCAAGAGCGTTGGTGTGCAAGGAGTTCGTGCCGCCCAGGACCGCCGCGAGCGCCTGCACCGCGGTGCGCACGACATTGTTTATCGGCTGCTGGGCAGTGAGCGACACACCAGCGGTCTGCGTGTGGAATCGCAGCCACTGCGCCTTGTCGGTCTTGGCGTGATAGGTGTCACGCATCCATCGCGCCCAGATCCTGCGGGCGGCACGGAACTTGGCGATCTCCTCGAAGAAGTCCAGGTGGCTGTCGAAGAAGAAGGAGAGACCGGGGGCGAAGACGTCGACATCCATGCCGCGGGACAGCCCCAGCTCCACGTAGCCGAACCCGTCGGCAAGGGTGAACGCGAGCTCCTGTGCGGCCGTCGATCCGGCCTCACGGATGTGGTAGCCGGAGACCGACAACGGCTTGTACGCCGGGATGTTGGTGGTGCAGTACTCCATCAGGTCGCCGATGAGACGCAGATGGGGCTCGGGCTCGAACAGCCACTCCTTCTGGGCGATGTACTCCTTGAAGATGTCCGTCTGGAGCGTGCCGTTCAGGAGGCCCGGATCGACGCCCTGTCGTTCGGCCGCAACGATGTACATGCAGAACACCGGGACCGCCGGGCCGCTGATCGTCATCGACGTCGTGACGCCGCCCAGCGGGATGTCCTTGAACAGGGTCTCCATGTCGGCCGCCGAGTCGATGGCAACGCCGCAGTGACCCACTTCGCCCAGGCTCAGGGACTCATCGGAGTCACGGCCCATCAGGGTGGGCATGTCGAAGGCCACGCTGAGGCCGCCGCCGCCGCGGGCAAGGATCATCTTGTATCGCTCGTTGGTCTGCTCGGCGTTGCCGAAGCCGGCAAACTGCCGGATGGTCCAGGGCCGGCCGCGGTATCCGGTGGCGTGCAGCCCCCGCGTGAAGGGGAACTCCCCCGGCCAGCCGATCCGTTCAAAACCCGGGACGGCCGCTGCCACTTCTTCGTCGGAGCCCGAAGGTCCATAGACGGGATCGACCTGCACCCCGGACAGCGTTGTGAAGTCCGCCTTGCGCACGAGGCCCTTGGCAAGGGCGGCGTCATACCTTTGTTGCCAACGCGACTGGCCGGACTTCCGGGGTCCGGTGGGCTGCATGCTCTCCGTGGTCTCCGTATTCATGGCGACAATTTACTAGGACGTCCTACTAAATGTCACGACCCATCCCAAAGACTGACGTGAGTGGTGGCCCCACGTCCCGTTTCACCCGATGAAATCGCCCGCCGCGATGCGAATCTTGCGAAGCAGGGCGAACAGCTGCTCGTGCTCCGCTTCGGTCAGTGCGCCCAGGCTGAACCCGGTGGCCAACAGATCCGTCGTGGCCGCTTCCATGACCTCACGACCACGGGGTGTGATCGACGCCAGCATTCCGCGCCCGTCGTCCGGGTTGGGAGTCCGCTCCACCAGGCCCTGGGCCGCCAAACGCTGAACGATGTTGGTGACGCTGGTGGGGTGGACCATCAGCCGCCGCCCGATCTTGCTCATCGGCAGGCGCCCCTGGCGGCTGAACGCCAGCAGTACCAGGGCCTCGTATCGCGCGAACGTCAGTCCGTGTCGACCAACCGCTGCGTCGAAGTCGCCGAGAAGCAGTTGCTGAACGCGCATGATCGAGGTTGCCGAAGCCATGGCGACCGGCTGGGAGCGTGCACCCCAACGAGAGCTCCAGAGGTCGGCTGCACGACGGATCGGGTCGAACGGGAGCGCAACGAGCTTGTCCACGCCTGCCACGCTAGCGGTCCGTCGCTCGGGACCGACGGACCATTCGCATCTCGGAGGCCCCGGTGACCTCATGCACCCTGGTGGCTCCCTCGGTCCTGAAGCCATGTCGGTCGTAGAACCGTTGCGCCCTGGCGTTATCCGCGACGACCCACACCGTCATGTCCCTGTCGCCGGCCGTCGCCTGCATCAGGTCGTCAGCCACTCCGCTGCCCTGCTGCTGTGCCACGACGTTGATCGAGTAGAGCTCCCAGGCTGTTGGCGCGTCCGGATCACGAGTGACCCCGGCCGCGGCAAGCCCGATGATCTCACCTGTCACATCGAGGGCCGCCGCGACCCTGGACCCGGTTTCGTCGACCTCGAGCCTTAGCCTCCAGCGACACACCGACGGTTCGTTAGTCGTGCTGACGTTCAAGGGCTTGCTCCAAGCGCTCCACCTTGGCGGTGAGCTCCCCCTCAAAACCCGGGCGGATGTCCGCTTTGAGGACGAGGCTGACCCTCGGACCGAACGCTCCTACGGCCTCACAGGCTCGGCGCACAACGTCCATGCACTCGTCCCAGGTGCCCTCGACCGTGGTGAACATCGAGTCGGTCCGGTTGGGAAGCCCCGAGTCACGTACGACCCTGACGGCCGCGGCCACGGCCTCGCTGACCGAACCGGTGGGGCCATCGGAACCGGACGGGGCGACAGAGAAGGCAATCAGCATGTTCCCGAGCCTAGGCCCTAGGGTCAGGTGTGTGGCTTGGCCCCCGCTGCGGAACTTCGACTGGAGCTCGCGTTCGTGCGGGCTGCACGGTCACGCCACCTACGCCCCCACCGAGCCATCTCTTGCTGCGCGGTTGCAGGCGACCACCCCGTCGGGTCACGCGTGGCGGTGCCTACGCTGTGGCGCCTATGTCCTGGGCCCACCACGAGGTTCGGGCCCCGCCGTTGACGCACCGATCGTGTTACGTGGCAAGGCTCTTCGCGACACGTTTGTCTTGCGATTCCTCGCGCTGGAGCGCGGCCTGCGCGGTTTCCTGCTCCTGGCGCTGGCCTACGGCGTGTGGCGTTTCGACGGGTCTCGTGGCGCGCTGAAGAAGGTCTTCAACTCCTACTTACCGGCTCTCGAACCCCTCGCGAACAAATTTGGTGTCGACCTCGAGGAGAGCGGTCCGGTCCGCCTGATCCAGCAGGCCTTCACGGCCAGACACTCCACCCTGCTGCTGGTCGCGGTCGGAGTCCTGGTGTACGGCGCGCTCGAGCTGGTCGAGGCCTATGGGCTGTGGTTCATGAAGCGTTGGGGCGAGTACGTCGCCGCCGTAGCGACATCACTGTTCGTGCCCCTGGAGATCCACGAGATCATCGCCAAGGTCACATGGTTGCGCGTCGGTGCGCTGCTCCTCAACCTGTTCGCCATCGCATATCTGCTGTGGACCAAGCGGCTGTTCGGGCTGCGTGGCGGGCAGGCCGCGTTCGAGGCAGAGCGCCGCAACGAGTCCCTGCTGGAGGTCGAGCAGTCCGCTAGCCGGCCAGAGCCATAGACAACGCGGAGCCATAAACCAGATGACTGATCCGTTCGCCGGGTGCCATCGTGTGGACATGGAAATCCGTCAGGTGAACGTGTTCGACGACTCCGAGATCGAGCGCTTCCACGAGGTCACGGAGCGCGCGGAGGCGTTCGAACGTCCTCACCACAGCGGCTGGTCGCTCGACGAGGCAAAGATCGAGCTCCGCCGGCAGGTTCCCACTGAGCGCTCCGAGGTGTGGGCGGCATACGTCGACGGGACCATGGTCGGTGCCATGTCGTTGTGGTTCCCGCTGCTGGACAACCTCACCAAGTGCTGGGGCGCTTTGGGGGTCGACCCGGACCATCGGCGCCGCGGTGTTGGCTCGGCGCTGGTCGCTCAGATCGTCACCCGGATGGTGCAAGAGGGCCGGACCACCATGGTGACGGAGACCGCCTACCCGTTCGACCGCCGGCAGGACCATCCCTACCGCCGGTTCGCCGAAGCCAACGGCTTCAGTCTCGCGATCGATGAGATCCGCCGCATCCTTCCTCTGCCCGTCGACCCGGCACTTCTGCAGACACTTGCCGCCGAGGCTGCGCTGCATCACACGGACTACCGGATCGCGTCCTTCGTGGACTCACTGCCCGATGAGCTGATCGCGTCGTATTGCGCGCTCAGCAACCAGCTTGGCGTCGACGCGCCGACCGGTGACGTGGACTTTGAGGCGGAGTCGATGACGCCGGAGCTCTGGCTCGAGCACGTCGCCAAGGAGAAGGAGATGGGTCGCACCAGGCTCACTGCGGTCGCGATCGACGGGACCGGCACCGTGGTCGCGTACACGGACCTCATCCTGCCGCCGGCACCGAACCCCGATGTCTGGCAGTGGGGCACGCTCGTCCACCGAGACCATCGTGGGCATCGGCTGGGTACGGCGGTCAAGGTCCGCAACCTCCAGCAGCTGGCCGCTGCGAGCTCCGGACGCGTTCGGGTTCTGACCTGTAACGCCGAGACCAACGCCCACATGGTCGACATCAACGTGCGGCTCGGTTTCGAGGCGATCGAGGTCGCCCCGATGCTTGAGCTGCGGATCGACGACTCCGTCGGCCCGAGGACCGAACAGCGTGCTCAGGTCAGCGCTTCGACGACCTGATCAGCCGCGGCATACGGATCTGAGATTCCGTCGACGACCTGGGCTGCCAGCTCGTCCACACGATTCCCGTGTCGCAGGTCGCCGATGCGAATACGCAACGCCCGTATAGCGATCGCTTCGATCTCGTCGACCGCTCTTCGCACTCGCCGATCGCGCAGCGTTCCGGACGCCTCCATCCAGGCGAAGTGATCATCGATCGCGGCCATGACCTCCGCGACGCCGTCGTCACGAGCGGCAACAGTCTTGAGCACCGGCGAGCGCCAGAGGTTGGGCTCGCTGCGGTCCCCCAGGCTGATCATGTGCCGGATGTCGCGAACTGTTGCGTCGGCGCCTTCGCGGTCCGCCTTGTTGACCACGAAGATGTCACCGATCTCCAGGATTCCGGCCTTGGCCGCCTGAATGCCGTCGCCCATCCCCGGAGCGAGGAGCACCAGCGTGGTATCGGCCAGACCGGCCACCTCGACCTCGCTCTGCCCCACACCCACGGTCTCGACCAGAACGACCTCACATCCCGCGGCGTCCAGGACCCGAAGCGCCTGCGGAGTTGTCCAGGACAGACCACCAAGGTGACCACGACTGGCCATCGAGCGTATGTAGACGTCGGGGTCCAGGGCATGGTCCTGCATCCGGATACGGTCACCCAGCAACGCTCCGCCGGAGAAGGGCGACGAGGGGTCAACGGCCAGGATGCCCACCCTCTTGCCTCGAGCGCGCAAGATACCGACCAGCGCGTTGGTCAGTGTGGACTTGCCCACCCCGGGGCTGCCGGTGATGCCGATGATGTGCGCGTGACCGGTATGCGGCGCGAGAGCCGCCATCACCTCGCGTAGTGCCGGGTGCGCGTCCTCAACAAGCGAGATCAGCCTGGCGACGGCGCGCGGAGCACCTGCCCTGGCCGCATCGACCAGGGCAGGGACGTCAACGGATCGCACTGCCATCAATGGACTTCCGGCACTCGTGTCGTCGTTGTGGAGGGCAGTACGGTCCCGGTTGGGATCACTGCTTGGGAACGCGCAGGATCAGTGCGTCGCCCTGACCGCCGCCGCCACAGAGGGCGGCCGCGCCGACCCCACCACCACGACGCTGGAGCTCCAGGGCGAGGTGCAACGTGATGCGGGCGCCTGACATGCCGACGGGGTGCCCGATCGCGATCGCGCCGCCGTTGACATTCACCTTGTCGGCGTCGATGCCGAGCTTCTTGGTGGATGCCAGGCCCACCGCGGCGAACGCCTCGTTGATCTCGACCAGGTCAAGGTCAGCAGGCGTGATGCCCTCTCTTGCGCAGGCCTTGGCGATGGCCTGCGCCGGCTGGGTCTGCAGCATGGAGTCGGGGCCCGCGACAACTCCATGGGCGCCGATCTCGGCGAGCCAGGTGAGGCCCAGCTCTTCGGCCTTGGCCTTGCTCATCACCACTACTGCCGCAGCGCCATCGGAGATCTGCGACGCCGAGGCGGCCGTGATGGTGCCATCTTTGCTGAACGCCGGGCGGAGTCCACTGAGACTCTCGGCGGTCGTGTTGGGGCGAATGCCCTCGTCGCTCTTGAACTCGATCGGGTCGCCCTTGCGTTGAGGAATCGACACCGCGACGACCTCGTCGTCATACAGCCCGTCCTTCCAGGCACGTGCTGCGAGCTGGTGGCTCCGGGCCGAGAACGCATCCTGCTCGGCGCGGGTGAACTGGACGTCCCCGACGTTGCCGGCCTCGGTCAAGAGCCCCATGCCCTGATCGGTGAACGAGTCCCACAGACCGTCGCAGTCCATGTGGTCGCGCAGGGTCACGTTGCCGTACTTGAAGCCTTCGCGGCTCTTGTCCAGCAGGTGGGGAGCGTTGGACATCGACTCCTGGCCGCCCGCCACGATGATCTCGAACTCGCCCGCCCGGATCAGCTGGTCGGCCAGGGCGATCGCGTCAATACCCGAAAGGCACACCTTGTTGATGCTCAGGGCGGGAACGGTCATCGGGATGCCGGCCTTGACCGCTGCCTGGCGTGCGGGGATCTGGCCGGCGCCAGCCGTCAGCACCTGGCCCATGATGACGTAGTCCACCTGATCGCCGGTCACACCAGCCTTGTCCAGGGCGCCCTTGATGGCTATGGCACCGAGGTCTGATCCGGAGAAGTCCTTCAAGGAGCCGAGCAGGCGACCGAGCGGGGTACGGGCTCCGGCGACGATCACGGACACGGGACGTTCGCTCATGTGCAGTGCCTCCAACGACAGGGTTGAGTACTGGGCGGGCTGAGCAGGCTTGCCGACAACCACTGGCCAACCGACAACCCGGGTTAACCGTCACTCTAGCGGCGTCGCGCCACTTGCGGACCACCCTGATCGACAGACCGGCCGTCCTGTCCGACTCGGCGGAAGGCCCGTGTTCAGGCACGCATAGGCTTGTCCCCATGACTGAGCAGCTCGCAGACCTATTCACCGCGATCGACCACGTGGGTGTCGCCGTGAACGACATCGATGCGGCGATCGCGTTCTATCGCGACACCTATGGGATGAGCCTCGTCCACGAAGAGGTCAACGAGGAGCAGGGCGTCCGCGAGGCAATGATGGCGGTGGGTTCGTCCGGCTCCTGCGTCCAGCTGCTCGCGCCTCTTTCGCCGGAGTCGACGATTGCCAAGTTCCTCGACCGCTCGGGTCCTGGAGTCCAGCAGGTGGCCTACCGCGTCGTCGACGTCGACGCCGTGTCGCGGACGTTGCGTGAGCGAGGACTTCGTCTGTTGTTCGAGGCCCCGCGCCGCGGAACGTCGAACAGCCGGGTCAACTTCATCCACCCCAAGGACGCGGGTGGCGTCCTGGTGGAGCTGGTCGAGCCGGCTGCTTCATCCGGTCACTGAGCCACCTGTCCAGGTGAGCGGTGAGGGATATCACCCTGTGGGAGGAATCTCATATCCCTTCCCCTGTTGGCCTACCCGCCAGTAGTTTCAGCCAACACGGCGTTTCAGCCCAGACGCCCCGGTCCTGACTCGCCCGACCGTTTCTGAGGAGTACCACGATGCAGGCCATTCTCGATGCGATCCTGTCCGGCGACCGATCGCCGGAAACCTTTGCCGCACTTGAGATCCCGGCGCAGTATCGTGCCGTCACGGTGCACAAGGACGAGGTCGACATGTTCGCCGGCATGGCCAGCCGCGACAAGGACCCCCGGCGAAGCCTGCATGTCGAGGAGGTCGACGTCCCCGAGCTCGGTCCGGGCGAGGCGATCGTGGCTGTCATGGCCAGCGCCATCAACTACAACACCGTGTGGACGTCGATCTTCGAGCCGATGTCGACCTTCGGCTTCCTGGAGCGCTACGGCCGGGTCTCGCCGCTGACGAAGAAGCACGACCTGCCATACCACGTGGTCGGCTCTGACCTGTGCGGCGTCGTGCTGCGGACGGGCCCCGGCGTCAACGCCTGGAAGCCCGGCGATGAGGTCGTGGCGCACTGTCTGTCGGTAGAGCTCGAGCACGCCGACGGTCACAACGACACGATGCTGGACCCCGAGCAGCGGATCTGGGGCTTCGAGACCAACTTCGGCGGCCTGGCCGACCTGGCACTGGTCAAGACCAACCAGCTCATGCCCAAGGCCAAGCACCTCACGTGGGAAGAGGCGGCTTCGCCCGGGCTGGTGAACAGCACGGCATACCGGCAGCTGGTCTCGCGCAACGGCGCCGGCATGAAGCTCGGCGACGTCGTCCTGATCTGGGGGGCCAGCGGCGGACTGGGCTCGTACGCCACCCAGATGGCGCTCGCGTCCGGCGCCACCCCTATCTGCGTGGTCTCCAGCCCGGACAAGGCCGAGATCTGCCGCAGGATGGGCGCAGAGCTGGTCATCGACCGCAGCCATGACACCGGCGAGGGCTACCGGTTCTGGAAGGACGAGAGGACCCAGGACCCGAAAGAGTGGAAGCGGCTGGGCGCCAAGATCCGCGAGCTGACCGGCGGCAAGGACCCCGACATCGTCTTCGAGCACCCGGGGCGCGAGACGTTTGGCGCCAGCGTCTTCGTCACGCGCCGGGGTGGGACCATCGTGACCTGTGCCTCGACCTCAGGGTTCCTGCACGAGTACGACAACCGCTACCTGTGGATGAGCCTCAAGCGCATCGTCGGCTCGCACTTCGCCAACTACCGCGAGGCGTGGGAGGCCAACGACCTGGTCAACCGCGGGCTGATTCACCCCACGCTGAGCAAGACGTACCCCCTGGTCGATGTCGGGCAGGCGGCGTACGACGTCCACCGCAACCTGCACCAGGGCAAGGTAGGAGTCCTTGCGCTCGCCCCCAAACCCGGTCTTGGCGTCACTGACCCGGTGAAGAGGGAAGCGCTCCTTCCCGCGATAAACCGGTTTCGCGAGGTCTGAGACAGCCCGGATCGGCGCTTTCGGCGAGCCCTTGGATCGTCTTGGCTACACAAGATAGGGCCGCTCGCAGCCCAAGTGTACCCCAGATGTAGCTATTAACGACCGATTTGTCCAGGATTTGGGATTCCGCGGCAAGTCGGTCTACGGTCGGCCCGACTCTAAGCATCAATGGCGATGCAAAGACGTACTGAAGGAGCCGAACGATGGCCAGCACTGTCATGGAGACACCTCCCGTCGAACAGGCGACGGACCCGGGAATGCGGTTCGGCCATCCTCGTGGCCTATCGACGCTCTTCTTCACCGAGGTGTGGGAGCGGTTCAGCTACTACGGCATGCGGGCGCTGCTCGTGCTCTTCATGACCGCCGCCGCCACCGGCGCCAATGCCGGTCTCGGGTTCAACGTCCGCAACTCGACCGCCATCTACGGTCTCTACACCTCCATGGTCTACCTGCTCGCACTCCCCGGCGGCTGGGTCGCCGACAAGCTGTGGGGCCAGCAACGCACGGTCTTCATCGGCGGATGCATCATCGCGACGGGGCACTTCACCCTCGCGGCCCCCCTGATCGGCCTGCCCGTCATGCCGACCTTCTTCCTGGGGCTGTTCTTCATCATCGTCGGCACGGGGCTGCTCAAGCCGAACGTCTCCAGCATCGTCGGCCAGCTGTATGACGTGCGGGCACGCGTTCTCGGGGTGGACAACCCGAAGAGCAGCGAGGTGGCGACCCTCGGCGCGAAGCGGGACGCCGGCTTCTCGATCTTCTACATGGGCATCAACATGGGTGCCATCATGGGCCCGTTCATCTGCGGCACCGTCGGCGAGAAGATCAACTACCACTGGGGCTTCTCCATCGCCGGCTTCGGCATGCTGATCGGACTCATCCAGTACCGCATGGGCTCCAAGTACCTCGGTGACGCCGGCCTGCGCACGGACTCCGACGACGCTGTCGCCAAGGCGGCCCTGACGCGCAAGTTCTACGGCGTCACCGCAACGGTCGTGGCCACGCTGGCCCTGCTGGTCTTCCTTGGGACGTCGGGCGTGATCACCGTCTCGCTGACCGATGTGGCGCACTCGCTTGGTTATGCCATCGTCGTGATTGCCGCCGTCTACTTCGGCTACCTTCTGCTGCGCGGCGGCTACGGGCGCGAGGACAAGCGACGCATCCTGGTCATCGTCTGGCTGTTCATCCTGTCCGCGATCTTCTGGTCCGGCTTCGAGCAGGCCGGCTCCTCGATGAACCTGTTCGCCGAGAAGCTCACCAACCGCAACATCGGCGGCTGGGAGATGCCCACCTCGTGGCTGCAGAACGTCAACCCGATCTTCATCATCGTGCTCGCTCCGGTCTTCGGCTACCTGTGGACCTGGCTGGCGCGTCGGAAGAAGAACCCGTCCATCCCGATGAAGTTCGCCCTCGGCCTGATCGGCCTGTCGGTCGGTTTCTTCGTGCTGGCCTGGGGTTCCGCTGGGGTGACCAAGCCGGGCTCGGTGGCGATCACCTGGTTGGTCGTGACCTACTTCCTGCACACGGTGGGCGAGCTGTGCCTCTCCCCCGTCGGGCTCTCCTCGATCACCAAGCTCGCGCCCCGCAACCGGATCAGTCAGATGATGGGACTGTGGTTCGTGGCGACGGCGCTCGGCAACCTGTTCGCCGGCCTGACGGCGGGCGGGCTCGAGGACAAGACCCCGGCCCAGGTGTTCAGCAGCGTGGCGATCTATGTTGGCGTTGCCGCCATCATCGCCGTAGCTGGTGCGCCCTTCGTGAAGCGCGTCATGGGCAAGGTCGAGTAGAGGAGCATGAATGTCTGACCACGAGGGCCTCGGCGAACGGATCGCCGGGGCCCGTCGTGGGTTGGTGCGGGCGGGGATCGATGCATTGCTGGTCACCCCCGGTGCCGACCTGCGCTATCTGACCGGTTATGTCGCCCTACCCCTGGAGCGGCTGACCTGCCTCGTGCTGCCCGCCAGCGGGGAGCCGTGCCTGGTGGTACCCGCCCTGGAGGAACCAGCCGCCCAGGCCTCACCGGCGGGGATGTCCGGCGCGGCCCGGCTCGGCATACGGATCATGCCCTGGCAGGAGACCGAGGACCCGGTGGCGCTGGTCGCCAAGATCCTCGGCGGCGTCAGCACTGTCGCCCTGGATGACCACATGTGGGCCGAGAAGGTGCTGGCGTTTCGTGCCGCCATGCCGAACGCGCAACAGGTCCTGGCCGGCCCCGTGCTGCGTGAGCTGCGGATGCGCAAGACCGCGTCCGAGATCCAGGCGCTGCGCGACGCCGGCGCGGCCATCGACCGGGTGCATGCACGGATGTCGCAGTGGCTGCGGGTCGGTCGCACCGAACGTGAGGTGGGGCGTGACATCGCCGACGCGATCATCGCCGAGGGTCACGCGCGGGTCGACTTCGTCATCGTCGCCGCCGGGCCCAACGGCGCCAGCCCGCACGCAGAGGTGTCCGATCGGGTTATCGAGTCAGGCGATCCGGTAGTGGTGGACATCGGTGGCACCACCGAGGCCGGCTACTGCTCGGACGAGACCCGCACCTACAGCATGGGGAAGCCGCCCGCTGATTTCAGCGACTACTACGCCGTGCTCCTGCAGGCACAGCTGGCCGCCTGCAAGCATGCCCGCCCGGGGGTGACCGCAGAGTCGGTCGACGCAGCGGCGCGCGACGTCATCGCCGCGGCCGGATATGGCGAGGCGTTCCTGCACCGCACCGGTCACGGCATCGGGCTGGAGACCCACGAGGACCCCTACATCGTGGCCGGCAACAGCACGGTGCTCGAGCCCGGTATGGCGTTCTCCATCGAGCCGGGCATCTACCTGCCGGGCAAGCATGGAGCACGGATCGAGGACATCGTGGTCGTGACAGCTGACGGCATCGAGCGGCTTAACCTGACGCCCCGAGAGCTGGCCGTGCTGCCGACCTGAGCTCGGGTCCGTCGAGGCGCGATCGGTCACATACGGCGGTGATGCGACACGTCATACGACACGTCATGCGATGCGTCATGCGACAGGCACATTAGGCTCGGCGCGGGAGGCCACCACCGATGCTGAGACAACCCCTGTTGAAACGATGGTCCGACTTTCGTCAACGGCAGCGTGAGATCCTGCGCGCCAGCAACGCGCCAACCCTGATCGCGCCGACCCCGATCGCGCCGGGCGGAGGCGTCACCCCTGTCCAAAGTCCGGAGACAGGGGAACAGACCGAAAGCGACCTCCTGACAGATACCCTGCCGCTGGGAGCTCGCGAACCACCGAGCCGACGCCGCGACTACGGCACCGCGGGGCGACCGCTCAACCGGCAGTCACCGTTCTATATCGGGTTTGTCGGAGCGTTCGGCGTGCTCGTTGCCTATGGCCTGTTCAGGGCGCTGGGCCAGCTGACGCAGGTCATCACCTTGCTGATCGTGGCGTTCTTCATGACCCTTGCCCTCAATCCTCTGGTCGAGGCGTTGAACAGGCGCGGGCTGCGGCGGCCGTTCTCGGTGACGATCGTGTTCGTCGGACTTGTCGCGGTGTTCACTGCGCTCGGATTCGTCGTCGTTCCACCGGTGGCCCAGCAGGGAGCCCTGCTCGCCGACAACGCCCCGGAGTACCTCGACCACCTGCTCGGGAACCAGTTCGTCCAGAACTTCGACAGCCACTACCACGTGATCGACAGGTTCCGGGTCGAGCTCGAGAAGCTGGTCACCGACGGCAACTTCATGAGTGGGTTCTTCGGCGGGGTGCTCGGGGCCGGCAAGGCATTGGCCTCCGGGTTCTTCGGGTTCCTCACCGTTCTGGTGCTGACGCTCTACTTCCTCTCATCCCTGCCCAGGGTGAAGAATGCGGCATACGGCATGGTGCCCAGCTCTCGTCGACCCCGCTTCATCTCGCTCTCCGAGGAGATCATGCGCCGCGTCGGCAGCTACGCCATCGGGCAAGTGGCTGTGGCGACCATCAACGCGATCTGCAGCTGGGTCATGATGTCGATCGTCGGGATCCGGTATGCCGCAGTGCTGGCTGTCGTCGTCGGTCTCCTGGGTCTGATTCCCATGGTCGGAGCCTCGCTCGGTGCAGCCGTCGTCTGCCTGGTCGCCGTGTTCGACGACCCCACGAAGGCCGTGATCGCTCTGGTCTACTACGTCGCCTACCAACAGCTCGAGAACTACGTCGTCGCGCCCAAGATCATGCAGCGGACAGTCTCGGTTCCCGGCGCCGTCACCGTGGTCGCCGCACTCGCCGGGGCCACGTTGCTCGGGATTCTTGGCGCCCTCCTGGCGATCCCGGTCGCCGCCGGTCTGTTGCTCATCTACGAAGAGGTGGTGCTGCCGCGCCAACATCAGACCTAGGGCTCAGAGCCTGAAGGTTCACAGCGCCGTCTTCTTGACCGGCGCGATGACAGACGCCGACGCCACGTCTCCGTGCCAGGTGGTTGGCAGTGGCCCGAAGCCGGGGCGCACGGTGGCCACTATCTCGTCGAGCACCCGGTGCAGGTAGGGCTCACCTACCCACAGATGCTTGGCACCCTCGACGGCGATCACCCTGGCCTGGGGTATCGCGCTGAACCGCCTCACGGCCTCGTCGGGTCGCAGGTAGTCATCGAGCTCGGGCACGAGCGCGACCACCGACCTGCCCGAAGCCGCCCACCCCTGCAGGTGCTCGGGTCCGCTGAACTTCAGCGGCGGACTGAGCAGGATGGCGCCCGCGACCGCCGGGTCGTTGCCGTACATCAGGGCGAGGTCGGTGCCGAAGGACCATCCGACCAACCAGCGGTTCACCAGCGCCGGGTCCTGCGCGAACTCGGCGAACTCGATGGCTGCGGCGACGTCGAACCGCTCGTCCCGCGCCCCGTCGAAGCTGCCCTCGGACACGCCTCGTGCCGACGTCGTGCCGCGGGTGTTGAACCTCAGGACGGCAATGTCGGCCAGCGCCGGGAGGCGGTAGGACGCCTTCCTGAATACGTGGCTGTCCATGTAGCCGCCGTGGGTGGGCAACGGGTGCAGGGTGATCAGCGTGGCGACCGGGTCCCGTGCGAGGGGCAGGGCCAGCTCCCCGACCAGGCGAAGGCCGTCTGCCGTGTGCAGCTCGATGTCACGACGGCGCGCCGGAAGGACCGTGCTGGCCCGAATCGTATGTGCGCCAACAGTATTCATCGACAGCACGCAGTCATCGGAGGCACGGCCTCATCGAGCGGACCCCAGAGGTGTGCGCCGACCACGAGCGGTCCAGCAAGGAGTGTGCCAGTGCCGGCGGTCGTCCAGACCACCCATGCCATCGGCCGGCCACGCGACGATGTGCGGTATGCCTGGTGCTACCTCTTGCTGGCATCCCGGGCACCGGAAGGACCGGTTCGAGCCGGCGCCGCTGACCCGACGGACGAACCACTCGCCATCGTTGTGGGTCTCCCGACGTTCGACGCCACCGAGGGCTCGGTCCAGGTCGAGCCCGGTGTCCTCACGACGTCGGCGGTTGGGTCGGGACATGAATCGATTGTCGCAGGCTTGGGTCGCGGACCGGCCTATGCGTGGGTCCGGAACCCGCGTCCCACCTTGCGTCCGAGGTAGCCGGCGGTGACGAGATGCTCGAGCAACGGCGCCGGCGCGAATCCACGTTCGCGGAACTCGAGATAGAGCTCGCGCTGGATGGCGAGGGATACGTCGAGGCCGACCGCGTCGAGGAGCTCGAACGGACCCATCGGATAGCCACAGCCGGTCTTCATCGCGGTGTCGATGTCGTCGGCGCTGGCGTAGTGCGCCTCGAGCATCTTGACGGCGTCGTTGAGGTAGGGAAAGAGCAGTGCGTTGACGATGAATCCGGCGCGGTCCCCACAGGTCACGGGCTGTTTGCCGATCGCCCGACAGAGGTCCTGCACCGTGGCCACGACGTCGTCCGAGGTCGAGACCGTGTGAACCACCTCGACGAGCTTCATGATCTGGGCAGGGTTGAAGAAGTGCATGCCCACGACGTCCTGGGGGCGCTTAGTCGCCACGGCGCACTCGATGACCGGCAGCGATGAGGTGGTCGTGGCCAGGATGGCGCCCGGCTTGCAGATCTCGTCGAGGTTCTCGAACAGCGCCTGCTTGACCTGGAGGTCCTCCACGACCGCCTCGACCACCAGGTCGACCTGAGCGAGGTCCTCGAGCGTGGTGGTGCCGTGCAGAAGCGCCGCGGCCGCGTCGCGGTCGTCTGCCGTGAGCTTGCCGCGCTGGACCGCCTTCTCCAGGCTCTTGGCAATGTTCGCCTTGACCGCCTCGACCTTGGCCTCTGACCGCCCGACGTACGTCACGGCATAGCCGGCCTTCGCGAACACCTCGATAATCCCTGTCGCCATCGTGCCGGAGCCAACAACACCAACGGTTTTCACGGTCCTCGTGTGACCCTCGTGAGCCCCAGCGAGCGGGGTGAGGTGGTCGGCGACGACGGTGGAGCTGCCGGCCTGGTCGTACGTGTAGAAGCCGCGGCCGGTCTTGCGACCCTTGAGCCCACCAGTGACCATCTGCTTGAGAATGGGGCTCGGCGCGTGCAGTCGGTCGCGCCCCTGCTTGTACATCGTGTCCAGGATCTCGTAGGCCGTGTCGAGACCGATGAGGTCCATCAGGGCCAGCGGGCCCATCGGCAGACCGCAGCCGAGCTGCATCGCGGCGTCGATGTCCTCGCGGGTGGCATAACGGCTCTCGAACATATCGACGGCGTGGTTGAGGTAGCCGAACAGCAGCGCGTTGGCGATGAAACCGGCTTTGTCGCCGATGACGACGGGCATCTTGCCGATCCGCTCGGCGAGCGTCTTGACGTCCTCGACCACCGAATCGTCGGTAACCACGGTGCGGACGACCTCGACGAACTTCTGCACCGGAGCCGGGTTGAAGAAGTGCATGCCGACCACTCGACGCGGGTGCTGGGTGGCGACCGAGATCTCGGTGACGGACAGGCTGGAGGTGTTGGTGGCCAGAATCGCGTCCGGCTTGACGATCTGATCGAGCCTGGCGAAGATGTCGCGTTTGAGATCGAGGCGCTCGGGCACGGCCTCCACCACGAGGTCACACTCGGCAAGGTCGGCGAGATCTGAGCCGAAGCGCACCCGCCCGAGCAGCTCGGTCTGTTGTTCTTCGGTCAGCTTGCCACGGGAGAGCGCCCGGTCGGTCGAGCGCCGCAGGACCCCCTGGCCCTTCTCAACGGCCTCCGGGGACACCTCCACGGCGACGACGCCAAGACCGCTGCGCGCAAACACCTCCACGATGCCCGCACCCATGGTGCCGAGTCCGATCACGCCTACTGTTTCGAAGTCACGAGCCATGTCGGCGAGTCTGTCAGAGCGGCGGAGGTCGTGGGAGGGCGCACCGGTGAGGCCGTGCTCACAGTCGCCGCGGGATAGTGCTTCTCGACCAGCAAGACGACCGTATGCCGGGTTGTCCGGGGGGCTCGGTAGGCTGCCGAGGTGCGACTGGTCATAGCGCGGTGCAGTGTGGACTACCAGGGTCGACTCCTGGCCCACCTCCCGTTGGCAACCCGTTTGCTGCTGGTCAAGGCCGACGGGTCCGTGCTCATCCACAGCGACGGCGGTTCGTACAAGCCCCTTAACTGGATGTCACCTCCGTGCGCGATGACTGAGGTAGCGCCCGAGAACCACGAGATCGCCGACGGCGTCGCGTCAGTCTGGGTGGTCCAGCATGCCAAGTCCGAGGACCGCCTCCGGGTGCTGCTGCACGAGGTGCTGCATGACTCCGACCATGAGCTCGGGGTGGACCCAGGCCTGGTCAAGGACGGTGTCGAGGCCCATCTGCAGCGGCTGCTTGCTGAGCACATCGCCACCTTGGGGCCTGGATACACGCTGGTCCGTCGCGAGTACATGACCGCCATCGGGCCTGTCGACATCCTGTGCAAGGACGCGACCGGAGCCTCGGTCGCGGTCGAGATCAAGCGCCGGGGGGACATCGACGGCGTCGAACAGCTGACCCGCTATCTCGAGCTGATGAACCGTGACCCCCACCTGGCGCCGGTCGCCGGTGTCTTTGCCGCCCAAGAGATCAAGCCGCAGGCGCGCACGCTGGCCACCGACCGCGGCATACGCTGCGTGACTCTGGACTACGAGGCACTCCAGGGCATCGACGACGTGGGCTCACGCCTGTTCTGAGTCGTCAGGACTTGACCTGCTCCATGGCCTCCGTCGCACCCGGCCAGGTCACGACACGCCAGCCATCGGCGTCAACCTCGATCTCGGCCGCCACGCCGCTCGGCAAGAACCGTTGCGCCGCAAGGGCATCGCGCAGGTTGGCAGAGAGCCTCGGGATCGCCAGCGACATCGCCCCTCCGTGGGTGAAGACCAGCACGGCCTCACCGCGGTGTCGGTCGGCGATCTCGTCGAGGGCCCCCTTGAATCGCTTGATGACTGTATGACCGTCCTCCGCTCCGGGACAGGCGGCGGCGAGGTCTCCGTGCAGCCACGCGTCGAAGACCTGCTGCGCCCGGTCGTCATGGAAGCTCACTCCCGCGAGGTCACCGACCGAGAACTCCTGCAATCCGTCGACGGCGAGCGCGTGCAGGCCGAGCTCGGAAGCCGCCAGCTCGGCAGACTCGACGGCTCGTCCCATCTTGCTGCTGTACACCGCGGCAACCCGTCGTGAACGGACCTGCTCGACGAGGCGGCGCACCTGGTCGCGGCCCTTGTCCGTCAAGGCGCCGTCGTCGTCCGACAGCACGCCGTCCATGGCACACCCCGCATCGCCGTGCCGCGAGACGAGCAAGGTCGCAGGACACTGCAAGTCACTCATGCCGAAAGAGCATGCCATCCCGGCCCGTCTTCCGCCATGT
>Ga0209798_10000810_pt1 | contig 19151 bp, 15 predicted proteins | sample DOMMetBare3Fresh_FD_187475 | JGI IMG/M metagenome (GOLD analysis project Ga0209798, IMG submission 187475) | Wetland sediment microbial communities from St. Louis River estuary, USA, under dissolved organic matter induced mercury methylation -... | ecosystem: Environmental > Aquatic >...
GCCGCTTCTTGTGCCGGAATTGCAGCAAACAATAACCGGCTTTCTCATTGACTTTATTCTTTCAATGCTTGCAGAAATTCTGTCAACAGGAATATTGATGGAACCGGGAATTCTTCCGTTGTCGTATTCATGAGGCGTTCTTACATCTATAATGACAGCGCCTTTTTGTATTGCTTCTTTAATTTTATTTTTTCCAAATAAAAAACCGAACATGACTTATGATTTATCTGATTATGCAGCCGTTAATTTTTTTCTTTCGCCGATCTGTTGGCGCCACATAGCGTAATACAGCCCTTTTTCCTCCAATAGTTTTTCATGATTACCTGTTTCAACGACATCACCTTTTTCCAAAACATAAATTCTATCTGCATGCATGATGGTGGAAAGACGATGTGCTATAAGGATTGTAATTTGGTTGCCAGTTGATGACACATCCCGCATCGTTGACGTTATCTCTTCCTCAGTTAATGAATCCAATGATGAAGTAGCTTCATCAAAAATAAGCAGCTTTGGCTTACGTAAAAGAGCCCTTGCAATTGAGAGTCTTTGTTTTTCGCCGCCGGATAATTTCAAACCACCTTCGCCGATCATCGTATCCAAACCTTTTTCAGCTCTTTCCAAAAGATTTTGACAAGATGCTTTCTGAAGCACATCATACAATTCTTCTTCAGGCGCAGCAGGATTTACAAATATTAAATTCTCTTTGATCGTTCCTGAAAAAAGTTGCGTGTCCTGTGTAACAAATCCAATTTGATTCCGAAGATCTTCAAAGTTTATGTTGTTTTCATCAATACCATTGTAAAGAATTTTTCCTTGTTGAGGACGATAAAGACCGACAAGTAATTTCATCAGTGTTGTTTTGCCAGAACCAGACGGACCAACAAACGCAATAGTTTCTCCTGTTTTTACTTTGAAGCTGATATCATTGATAGCATGTTGCGAAGCAGTATGATGTTTAAAACCCACATGGTCGAATTCTAATTGTTCAATGGTGCCAAGATGCGAAGGATTGACAGGTTGTGCTTCCGGGGCCTTTTTCATCAGGTTGCCAAAATTCTCTAAAGATGCCTGTGCTTCACGATAAGAGAGAATGATGTTACCAATTTCCTGTAACGGGCCAAATACAAAGAAGGAAAAAATTTGCATGGTCACCAATTGGCCAGTTGTCATTGTGCCTTTAAAGATCAGTAACATCAGCATAAAAAGAATGATTTGTCTCAATGTATTTACAAATGTGCCTTGTATAAAACTTATGCTTCTAATTCTTTTAACTTTGGTCAGTTCAAGTCCAAGTATTTTAAATGTATTTACATTTAAGCGATTCACTTCCTGTTTTGTAAGTCCAAGACTTTTTACCAATTCAATGTTTCGAAGAGATTCCGTGGTGGCACCTGCCAATGCTGTTGTTTGGCCAACAATTTTCTTTTGAATAGTCTTTACTTTTTTACTTAATGCATTTGAAATGATAGTAAGTAAGAAAATACCACCGAAGTAAATTAACGGCAGGCTCCAATGAATAAGAAAAGAATACACAGCAACAAATAAAATCCCAACAATAACGGGTAACAGGATATTGATAAACCCTGTCACAAATTTTTCCGTATCAATCCTGACCTTCTGCAATATGCTTAATGTTTCTCCGCTTCTTGCATCTTCAAATTCCTGGTAAGGCAACTTCATTGCATGTTGTAATCCTTCAGTGAAAACAGTGGCTCCGAATTTTTGTGTAACAAAATTTAAAAAGTAATCCTGGAATGCTTTTGCAACCCGGCTTATCATAGCAACTGAAACAGAAAGAATAAGTATGAACCAAACACCGGGATGTTTCCAGGAAAAAGAATTAAAGAATTCATCTTTTCCTAAAAGATGCTGTGGCGGTTTTGTGGTTCCCTGGTGACTGCTCGCAAGATCAATTAATTTTCCTAAGAGAATTGGATCGATCAGGGAGAACCCAATATTGACTGATGCAAGTACCATTACCAGTATCACCAACCATTTAAAGGGCTTCAGGTATTTAACGAGTATTTCCATGTAAGATTTTCAAAATTAGTCAGCGAATATACGAATCTCTCGCTGTCCCATCGGGAAGGTTATCATGCAATATGGCAGCCGGATAAACAATATAACCAGTTACAATTTTTTTAGTGATAGCATGGGCAAGCAGGTTATCGGCTATATATTGAATAGGAGTTTGCATTTCCAGTAATTTTTCTGCTCCGCTTTTGGTAATAGCATAGGAATAAGTGTAATCATGAAAGCCGGCTTTTTTTAAATGAGCCGAGAACGGCTTTGCAAAAAGATTTTTGATGATCGTGTTGTCCCATTTCAGCAAACCAAGACCATGCTGAATATGATAACCGGTTTGTTTTAAAAAAGAATTGAAATCCGATTCACCATTTTTATCCCAACCCCACATCAGCAGTTCGCAATCAGCAGGAATTTCAGAAAGTATTTCAGCCACATGTTTCACCATTTCGGGGTAAGGCACAGCATCATCTTCAAATATCAAAACCCGGCTGAAATTATTTTTCAGCATGTCTTCATACATCATGCGATGACTCCAGGAACAGGCGATCTCTCCCGGTTTCATTGTTTTTGTATAACGATGATGTTCTTTTGTCAACTCTTCACTATATATATTTTTATCAATTAATTCTTTAATTGTAAAATTGTTTTTATCGGCACCGAAGAAAAATGAATAATTAAGCCCGGTAAATCGTTCCTGGAATAATTTTCTCCTTTCTTCAGCGCTATGAACTGACAGGACATAAATTTTGTCGTAGTAATTATTAAGAAGCTGAAAATATTCCTGCATTAGAAACTAATTGTTGTAAAGATAAACTCAGAAAAGCAGAATGGCCTATTCCTGAAAAAGTTGATTAACCCAGTTTTGCAGCGAATATTTTTTAACTATTTCATCAGCAAGAGGAGAATAAGGGGTTGTAAAAAATTCTTTTGAAGGAATTGTGTTCTCATTCTGCCAAACAAAAATATTATCAGGGTTATAAAAATCATAGGTTGTTACAGACTTGTTGGTGGTTATCACCTTTTTTTCAAGGATCATCGCTTCAAATATCCTGAACGATAGCCCTTCCTGTTTTGACTGTGTAATATCCAGCAAAATGCTGCTCTCACTCATGATGCGAATTGTTTCTTTCCTGGGAAGAACGTCAGTAAACCATGTTATGCTTTTTTCATTTTTGTTTTTAGATACAATAGTTTTTGTGGCAAGGATATTAATATTTGTTTTCAGATACAATGGTCTTAATGAAACAAGGATCCTTTCCAGGATATCTAACCGGTCATCATAAGAAGCGACATAGGAAAGATCAAAAAATGGTTGTTCTTTTTTATTTAGTACCAGGTCAGGCGAGTAGAAATTAGGAAGAAAAATAAGACCATGTTCTTTTACGTCCCTGGGTTCAAAACTGAAAAACTTATCAAAGTATTGGATGGTTTCTTTTCCATTTGGGATTCTTGAAAAGCTATCCCAGAAATAAGCCATAAATCGTTTGCCATGACTTTTTATGAAAGGTAAATGTTCATTTATCAGGTCGGGACGAAGAATAAGAATATCATCAAAAAAAGAATGCTCTCTAAAAACTACTTCCAGTTTTTCTTTTATGGCATTACTATAGAATTTGTTTTTCTGATTTTTGTTTAAGAAGAGTTTTGAAAAGAAATTTTCCAGGCGATGAAATGAATTCCGGTAGGCAAATCTCAGTTCTGTTCCTGTGGTAGTAACCAAAAAAACTTCGGCATTTAAATATTCTTCAATACCTGTTCGCATTATCTTGGTGTAATCCATGTAATCAGGAGTGATGAGTAAGATCTTTTTCTTGGTCACTTTATTATTCAATTCGATTATTTTTTCTTTAGATAATAGGCGGCCGTATCGCCGTTGTTCTTTTTATTTTCAGCCATGACCTTTTCCTGGAACCCTTTTATTTTTTCTTTTGTAAAAAGACTTTTATCCCTATTTACCGACCAGCTTTCAGCAGCATGTAGTGGAATTCCCTTTAAATATTGTTCGCTGCACCAGATAACATAATTATTGCTGTCATATTCCACCTTTTCGATTTCAAAACCAGCAGCAGTTGCGAGCATCCGCATTCCTTTTTCCGAAGGAATAAAAATATGACGTGGCGCATCCAAACCACACCAGAAGGTTTTATAATGCTGCCAGCCATAATTTCCCATTACGGGTATTCGCACAAGTAAAAATTTATTTTTATTGAGTAATGAATAAGCTTTTTGCAAAGCTTTCAATGGTTCAAACATGTGTTCAAGCGAATGGTGCATCATGATCAGATCAAATCTGTCATTGAGGTCATGAATTTCTTTTTTGAAAATCTTTATGTTGCCGTAATCGTGTCCTTTATTGATAAACGGGTCAATGCCAGTTAAGTTTGTAAAACCCATTTTATAAAGTTGAGTAAGCAGGCTGCCATTGCCACAACCAACATCAAGTATTGCATCACCTGGCTCTGCTTTTGAATTTTTTACCCAACTATATTGCTCAGGAATTTTATAGCCAATAGATAGTAAAGAACCGATGAGTTTATTTTTCCCATATAAAATATGATCAGATTTAGCTTGCTGAAGGAAACCAGGCTTTTTCAGCTCCTTCATTTCCATTATGAATGAATAATATTCCTCATTTGGATAAAAGCGGGAAAAATCGGCAGGCGGGTCCATCAACTGCATTGAACCGCATTTTTTGCAAAGCTGGTAATGAAATGTTTCATTGAGTCCAAGCTGCAATTCTTTTACAGAAAAAACCTCATTGCCTTCTGCATTTTTACAAATAATACAAGCTGATGTCAACTGGAATTTTTTATTTAAAAGCAAAGTAAAGCAAATAGGCGAAATGAGGTCTACCCGCCCCAACCTTCTCTATCCAAACTTCTGTATTGAATAGCTTCAGCTAAATGTTCGGGTTTTATTTTTTCACTTCCATGAAGATCAGCGATCGTTCTTGATACCTTTAATATCCTATCATATGCTCTTGCAGAAAGACTGAGTTTTTCCATAGCGGCTTTTAATAAATTCTGTCCAACAGTATCTATCACACAAATTTCTTTAAGCATCTTACTGCTCATTTGTGCATTGCAATAAACACCGGGGTTATTTTTATACCGTTCTTCCTGCATCTCCCTTGCTTTTATCACCCTTTCACGGATTACAGTTGAGTTATCGGAGTTTTTTGCGGATGACAATTCATTAAACGCAACAGGTGTTACTTCAACATGAAGATCGATACGATCAAGCAAGGGCCCTGAAATTTTATTTAGATATTTCTGCACTGCACCCGGCGGACAGGTACATTCTTTTTCAGGATGATTAAAAAATCCACAAGGACAAGGATTCATGGAAGCGATCAACATAAATGATGCAGGAAAATCCAATGCAATTTTTGCTCTTGAAATTGTCACTTTTCTTTCTTCCATTGGCTGGCGCATTACTTCAAGCACTGTTCTTTTAAATTCAGGCAACTCATCTAAAAACAAAACACCATTGTGTGCTAAAGAAATTTCTCCGGGTTGCGGATTACCGCCACCGCCAACCAATGCAACATCGGAAATAGTATGATGTGGTGAACGAAACGGACGTTTTGAAACCAGGGTAGAATTTTCAGGAAGCTTGCCTGCCACCGAATGGATCTTTGTTGTTTCCAATGCTTCATGTAATGACAATGGAGGAAGAATTGTAGGCAATCTTTTTGCCAGCATTGTTTTTCCTGCGCCTGGTGGGCCGATCAATATTGCATTATGTCCGCCAGCCGCAGCAATTTCCAATGCCCTTTTAATATTCTCTTGTCCCTTTACATCAGCAAAATCAATTTCATAATCATATTGGGAATTATAAAATTCCTCTCTTGTATTTACAACAACGGGCTCGATACCTTTTTCTTCGTTTTCAAAAAAATCAATTACATCTTTTATATTTTCAACACCATAAACATTTAAGTTATTAACTATAGCCGCTTCTTTTGCATTTGCTTTTGGAACGATCAATCCTTTGAAATTTTCTTTTCTTGCCTGTATCGCAATGGGTAATGCACCTTTAATTGTTCGTAGCTCACCATCCAAACTGAGCTCACCCATTATTATATATTTCTCAATAGCTTCATGATTTGATATCAATTCAGAAGCGGCTAAAATTCCAAGTGCAATAGGAAGATCAAAAGGAGTTCCGCTTTTTTTAATATCAGCAGGAGCCATATTCACTACCACTTTTGTCCTCGGCATTTGAAAACCGAGTGATTTCATTGTGCTTTCAATACGTTGCAAACTTTCTTTCACGGCATTATCAGGCAACCCAACAATTACAATGCCTATGCCTGTCGTCATCCAGTTCACTTCAATAGTGATGGTGATGGCTTCAACACCATAAACTGCGCTGCCAAAAACTTTTACAAGCATGAAATGAAGATAGAGAATTATCCTTTGTGTTCAATTACACGAAAGTGGTATGAAAGCAATGCGATTGATAAAATAACTAATTGTGACCTTACCAGAATGCCGGTAATGATTTCTGGGAAAAACCAATTTATAGATTTAACCTGCTATTGCTCCATCATCCGGCAAGCGATAAGTGTTATTTCGCCGGTTTTACTGGATTTGTATTGTAATAGTTTATCCGTGCAACGCTCAAGATCTAAAACCCAATCGGGCTCAAATTTATCTGTGAAGCTCATTGTTAGTCTCAACCTGTCAACATCATCATATTTCCACGTAAAATTGTGAGAAACATTATCAAGGTTTAATATTCCTGTTTTATCTTTTTTTATCGTAAAAACTTTTGACGATTCATTTGATACTTCAGACCATGTGCCGATAGCTCTTTGTTGAATTGTATCGATTGACATAACCGAGTTGCCAACAAACTTTACAGTACTGAATGCTTTATAATTTTTTTGCAACTCATTCCCTAATTTTTTAATGATACTGGTATCCCTAACAGAAATATGCGTCTTTTCTGTGATATATTCCTTTTGCAATGCTGTTTGATCACGGATATTTTGGTTAATGCCTGCTGTGTCAAACGGAAAATATCTTTTACTTGCAAGAATTGTAAGCGAATCAATAAATCCGGTTGTTATTTTTTTTAGCTGGGTATAAGTGTCGATCCGCAGATTAATGATAGCAGCCACAAGTTTATCGATGTCCTTGTCATCACCGAGTTTCTTTAGATTCTCAACAGTCATTTCCTGCAGATGTATCATGTCTTTAAAATAACTTGTACCAATCCCCTGGTTGTATATGCAGGTAAGCTCTGCAGTATTATCTTCATAGATTTTTTCGTACCGCATTAGGTTTTCCCATGCAGTTCGGGAATTTCTTCCCCTGATCTTTACAGGGTCATTAAAAATAACATTGCTGGCTGTGAGACCGATCAGCGATACAATAATGCCGGGTAATATCAGCTTTATTGGCGTGGTAAAATGTTCTGTTTTGAGTGCCATGGTAATTTATAAATGGAGGATGAAAATAAATTTATGAAGAAAATTAATATTTTAAACGAGGGCAGCCTATTTTTCTTTGATAGAACTTTTCATAAGCAGCTCTGTATCGGGGTCAACAATGATCGATGTTGGTTTTTGGTCAGATTTTATTTTAAAAGAGGTCATGGCGTCTTTTATATTAACCGTTTCTTTCTTGCTGGTTCCGGAGGAATTTATTTTCAGTGATAAGGGGAAATTGAAAACATCTTTTTGTTGCTGTTTTACATCTACGGCAATAAATTTTCCTGCGGCATCATATTTCCAGGTAATGTCGAGCTCAGGTTGACCCGTTGTATAAAGCCATTGATCAAAAAATTGTTTTAAGCTTTTACCAGAAACTTCTTCAAACACTTTTTGAAGATCTCTTGTATCGGCAACACTGCCTGCATAAGTGAAATAATATTTTCTTATTGATCTCCAGAAAACGGAATCGCCCAATTCACTACGCAGCATGTGTAATACCCAGCCACCTTTCGGGTATGAATTTGGATTCAGCAATTTCATGTAATCCGTTTCTACAGTATCAACAACTGCTTTTTTGCTTTCTTTAGAGTATGCAATTACCTGCTCCCTGTCATCTTTCAGCATTTTTATAGCAGTATCCTTTCCATATTTATTTTCAAAATATAAAATGGTAAAATAAGTGGCGAACCCTTCGCTTAACCACAAATGCCCGAAGCTTTTTTCTGTTGCCATATTGCCAAACCACTGATGGGCTATTTCATGCGTCAGCAAACCCTCACTTTTTCGGGTGCCAGTCACTGATCCTTCAGAGTAAAAAATTGTATTGGCATTTTCTAATCCGCCGAATGTTGTTTTAGATTGTACGTTCGCCAATTTTTTATAACCATAGGGGCCGACATGATTAATAAAGAATGGAAGAATATCTTTTGCCATGGCAAAATCATAAAATCCTTTGTCTTTATTTTCAGGATACACCCAACTATAAATAGGAATATTTCCATTTACAATTCCTGCAAGATTCACCGCAAAATCTGCAACACCGATCACCATCACTTTTGTTGAAATAGGAGTCTCCTCTTTCCAATGAGTGAGCTTAAAACTATTCCCAAGTGAAGTTTCTTCTACTTGCACACCATTGGCAACAACCTGGTAATGTTCGGGTGCAGTTACAATAAAATCAACAGTTGCTTTATCAGCAGGATCATCATGACAGGGAAGCCAATTGTGTCCACGATTGGGCCAGTTGTCTGCAAAAAAACTTCGATGTCCGTATTTTGTTTTTGAAATGATGAGGCCATCAGTGGGAACTCCGGAGTAAGGAATAATAAAGGTGGCAGTATCTCCAACAGCAAATTTTTTTGAAAGTTGAATAACTAATAAATCACTACTTCCTGAAACCTGTTTGACTGATGACCCCTCAACCTTTCCCGTTTTCATTCCCTTACCTTTTAGTCCCGGACTTGTCAAATCAAATTTCACTTCGGTTGATGGTTGTAAAAATTTCACCCTGATCTCTGCAACGCCGTAAATTGTATCATCCACATCATTTAACCCGATATTGAATTTATAATGCAATACATCAATATTGTTTTGGCTAAAACCAAAAACGGTAAAGCAAAAAGACGCTAATAAAAGAAAGATTATACGCATAAATAAATTTTCCTGATTTCCCCCAAATCTAACTTAATCCTGCAAACCAGCCTACCGGCAGGCATGTCCTTGTTCTGATCATAATTTTTCCAGCATATCAACCACTTTCTCTCTTTTAAGGATTAGATAACCCAACCTATCGTTGCTTACTCCTTCCTTTAATTGATAACTGAATTCAAGCTGGTCATCTTTTGCAGTGGTTTCAAAATACCGGAAACTGATATTGGGATATTGTTTTAAATCATCGCTTATCTCATAAAGATGAGTTGAAAGGATGAACAACGAGTTTTTTATTTTGATCAGGCCTTTTATCACTGTCAGTGAACATTTCATGGCATCCTGCACATTGGTGCCTTTAAATAATTCATCGATGAGCACCAGCCATTTTTTACCGTTATTTATTTTTTCCACTGTGTTTTTTACCCTCTGCACTTCATTAAAGAAATAGCTTTCTCCTTTTGCAATATTATCAACCACATTAATATTGGTAAGCAAACCATCAAATAAGGTCAATTTCATTTCTTGTGCGGGCACACCCATACCAAGATGTGCAAGAAACACTGCCGATCCAACAGATTTTATCAATGTGCTTTTGCCTGCCATATTTGCGCCGGTAAGAAAAAGAAAATTATGATCGGGATTTAATTCAAGATCGTAAGCCACAGGTTGCTTCAGTAACAAATGGTAAAGCCCTTTTGCATTTACATTTGGCTTTTCCTGTTCGATAAATTCGGGAAAGCGGAGATCAAAGGCTTTCATCGCCATCGCCATTGAATACCAGGCGTCCAACCTTCCGAATATTTCCAGCAATTCGATCGTATCATTTTTATACAGGTTACGGATATGATATCCGAAATAAAGACTTTGTATTGGCGAAAATCTTTCACCCGGTCTTGATGAAGAAATTTTTGCTAGCGGCGCTTCTCTTAAAAGCTGTTCTGCTCTTTCAATATATAGTTTGAAAAATGACGGAAGTTCCTGCTGACAGAAAAGACCTACCAATTTTTTAATTCCGCGAAAAAAATCTGCACAGTGACTGACAGAATATTTCACCATTCGATAATCCTCGATATGAAAAGTTTTATAGGTCCATGTATTAAAAGCATTTGCTTCCTGTGGCAATGGGTCAAGATTATAGTCAAGGTATTTTTCAATGACCAGCAACGTTCCATTAGTGATTTCAGAAGGCCAGTCATTCAAGTGCTCATTTAATGTGCGGATGATCTTTTGCGTACCGAGGATCTTTTTCAGATCATGATGTGGCTCAGAAAAAAAATGACGCAGCCATTCCTTACCATAAACGGTTTTGGTAAAATTCAGTTTATGAAAAATAGAAAACTCTTCTTCCTGGTGAAAGACAGAGATATCGTTATATGTGGTAGCGTCAAGATGCATGAAGGTGAATGGTGAGTGGTGAATGGTGAATATGAGTACAAGAATTGAATATTGAACATTGAATATTGAGCATTGTATATTTTTTATCTGTCAAAAGAAAGTCTCATTCCAGGATTAGATTCATTCCAGTTGCCATTTCCATAAACTAACTGGCCGTTTACAAATGTATGTGTAATGGTTGCAGGAAATTCGAATCCCTCCAATGGACTCCAGCCACATTTATACAAAATATTCTCTTTTGAAACTTTAGTTTGCTTGTTCATGTCAACTAAGACAAGATCGGCAAAATATCCTTCACGGATATAACCTCTTTCTTTTATTTGAAAACAATCTGCCACTGCATGACTCATCTTCTCTGAAATTTTTTCCAGAGAGATTTTTCCTTGTTGATAATAATGCAGCATCAATAGCATTGGATGCTGAACTAATGGCAAACCGGCATGTGCTTTTTCATACGGCTCATTTTTTTCTTCCAATGTATGCGGCGCATGATCGGTGGCAATTACATCAAGCCTGTCATCAAGCAAGCCTTTCCAAAGTCCTTCACGGTTATGAGGAGCTTTAATAGCAGGGTTGCATTTTATTCTATTTCCAAGCCTTGCATAATCATCGCTTGTAAAATGAAGATGATGCACACATACTTCTGCTGTGATCCTTTTTTCTTTCAACGGACGCATATTGGAGAAAAGCATTAATTCTTTTTCTGTAGATATATGAAGTATGTGTAAACGGGTATTATATTTTTTTGCTATCTGTATTGCCAGCAATGACGATTCATAGCAAGCATCTTCGTTTCTTATTATTGGGTGGTCGGCAGCAGTAAGCTCCCTGTTCTGCAACTTTATCTTTGCTAAATTTTCTTTTATGATCCGTTCATCTTCGCAATGTGTGGCGATCAGCACTTCACTTTCACGAAAAATTTTATCCAATGTGTTAGGACTATCTACCAGCATATTGCCGGTGGATGCACCCATAAAAATTTTTATACCACAGATATCTTTTCTTTTATCATTGGTTTTTAAAACTTCATCAGCATTGCTGTTGCTGGTGCCCATGAAAAATGAATAATTGGCTAAAGAAGTTTTTGCAGCAATGGAATATTTGTCTTCAAGTAATTCCTGTGTCAATGCATTTGGAATTGTGTTGGGCATTTCCATAAAACTGGTAACACCGCCTGCCACCGCCGCTTTTGCCTCTGTATAAATTGTTGCTTTATGAGTAAGCCCCGGTTCACGAAAATGAACCTGGTCATCAATAGCCCCGGGTAAAAGATATTTTCCTTCACCATTTATTTCGGTTGCATTGGAATTATCCTGTGTAATTAATTCCCCGATCTTTTCTATCCGTCCATTTTTAATTAATACATCTGCTGTAATTATTCTTCCTTCATTTACGATCTGTACATTCTTAATCAGGTAATTTTGCATATCTTGTTGTCCGATTTATCGTTGAAAAACCAATACCCATGCAATTTAAACAAACCCTTGTAATCCTTATTCTTTGCCCTGTCTTTGCATTTTCCCAATCTACTTATTTACCGCAAGGATCAAAGGAAAATATTCTGACCGAACGACTGGAAATTCTTGGACAAAAAGATTCTATTCTTAATTTTTCCAAAATAAGACCGTTTAACAGATCACAATTGGTGAAAGGGGTGATGTCGTTTAAAGAAAATCATCCGGGTATTGAATTATCTAAAGTGGATGCCTATAATTTGCATGGAGTTTATTTGAATAATATTGAATACCTGCCTGAAGAGTTCCGTACTTCAATTAAAAGCAAAAAGCTGATTGGCAGATTTTACAGAACCCCGGCTAACTTATATGAAGTGCATGTAAAAGATTTTGATCTTGTCATCAATCCTGTTATCCAATTTCAGTACATGAAAGAAAGTGATAATGATGAGAGTCTTTTTCTGAATTCGAGAGGTGTCGCCATTCGTGGTCGCATTGCAAACAAAATTGGTTTTGCCGCTTCTATTGTCGATAACCAGGAAAGAGATCCCATGTATGTGCAGGATTGGGAGGATAAGTATCAATCGGTGCCGGGTGCCGGGTATTATAAAAATTTCAAAGGAACCGGGTTTGATTATTTTGATGCAAGAGGTTACTTCACTTTAAATGTTACTAAATATATTGATGTAGCATTTGGTTATGACCGGAATTTTATTGGCAGTGGTTATCGCAGTTTATTCTTAAGCGATTTCAGCAACAATACTCTTTTCCTGAAATTGAATACGAGGATATGGAAGTTTAATTACCAGAACTTATTTATGGAACTGCAGCAAACAGAGCCCCGTGGCCCGGATCGTTTGCTTAGAAAGAAATATGCAGTGTTCCATCATCTTGATGTGAACGTAACAAAGAAATTAAATGTTGGTTTGTTTGAAGGGGTGATGTTTGGCAGAAGCAACCGGTTTGAGTTTGGATATTTGAATCCTGTTATTTTTTATCGTTCAGTTGAACAACAGAACGGAAGCTTTGATAATTCAGTTGCAGGCATTGATTTTAAATTAAACACATTAAAGCAGGTTCAGTTTTACGGCCAATTTTTATTGGATGAATTTAATTTAAAAGAAATAAAAAAGAACAATGGATGGTGGGCAAACAAATGGGGATTGCAACTCGGCGCTAAATACATCAATGCATTCGGAATAAAAAATCTTGATCTGCAACTGGAGCATAACCGTGTAAGACCGTTTACATATTCGCATCGTGATTCAATAGCAAACTACACACATTACAATCAGCCATTGGCGCATCCGCTTGGCGCTAATTTCAGCGAAATGATCGGGCTCCTCCGTTACCAGCCTGCCCCCAAATGGAACATTCTTGCAAAAGCAATGTATTGGAAGCAGGGATTGGATACGGGCAGCCGCAGCTTTGGTGCAAATATATTTTTGCCCAATGTGCCGCCATACAGACAGGGAGATTATGGTTATGAAATTGTTTCAGGCATTGAATCAAAAACTACTCTCTTGTCTTTTCTTCTTTCTTATGAGTTAAAAGAAAATTTATTTATTGAAGTATCTGCCACAAACAGAAAATTTGATGTGCCATCAAATACTTCTTTATCTGCTTCAACAACAATTATTGCTTTTGGCATCAGGTGGAATATGCATCGAAGGGTATTTGAGTTTTAAGAGAAATTAGTGGGTTAAAAACAAACCTTCTCTGCGGGGTGACCGCCTGCAACCATATTCCCATTTCCACTATCTTTATCAAAACAAGCTTTTATGCAGCGGATTATTTCGATTATCCTATCCCTTTTCGTTTTTATTTCTTCTTTCGCTCAGTCCGGTGAAAATTTACAAAGACCTAAATTAATAGTTGGAATTGTAGTCGATCAAATGCGCTGGGATTATCTCTATCGTTATTACGATCGTTATGCAGCTAATGGCGGGTTTAAAAGAATGCTAAGCCAGGGATTTAGTTGTGAAAATACTCTGATACCTTATTCGCCAACTGTTACGGCACCGGGTCATACTACAATTTATACAGGATCGGTTCCTGCTATTCATGGTATAGCCGGTAACTTATGGTGGGATGTCTCACAGCAACGTGAAGTTTATTGCACAGAGGATAAAACTGTGAAAACAGTTGGCAGTACAACTAATGCAGGATTACAAAGTCCAAGAAATTTATTGGTAACAACAATATGCGACGAATTAAGACTTGCTACAAATTTTCAAAGTAAAGTAATTGGGATTGCAATCAAAGATCGGGGAGCAATAGTAACTGCAGGCCACAGCGCCAATGCAGCATATTGGTACGATAGTCAGGCAGGCAGTTGGATCACTTCAACTTATTACATGAATGATCTGCCTCAGTGGGTAAAAGATCTCAATGAAAAAAAATTAGTAGATAAATATTACGAAAAAGGCTGGAGTACTTTATACCCTGTAAATACATATACACAAAGCACCCGTGATGATAAGCCTTATGAATCAAAAGGTATCGGAACAGGGTTTCCTTACGACCTGAAAAAATTTATAGGTAAAAGCTATAGCGCAATTTTAAGCACACCGCATGGCAATACATTTACAATTGACATGTCGAAAGCTGCAATTGAAGGAGAGAGTCTTGGCGCCGATGCAGTCACAGATATTCTTGCAATAAGTTTTTCATCGCCGGATTATATTGGTCATGGTTACGGACCAAATTCAATGGAACAGGAAGACGATTTTCTTCGGCTTGATAAAGACCTTGGTGAGTTTCTGAATTATCTTGATGGTAAAATAGGTCAGGGGCAATACACTGTTTTTCTTTCAGCTGATCATGGCGTGGCACATGTGCCGGCATTTATGAAAGAAAATAAATTACCTGCCGGCACATTTAATGAGGGTGGAGTATTAGAACAATTGAATCAAAAGTTGAAAGATAAGTTCGGACCGGGAAATCTTGCACTTAATATTTCCAATTACCAGCTAGTTTTAGATAATCATCTTATCAATACTGAACCAAAATTGAACAGGCAGGAAATTGTCGATACTGTCATTTCTTTTCTTTCGAGACAAGAAGCTGTATTGAGGGCTTTCGATATTCGGCAGCTAGGTCAAACCTCATTACCTGCCAAATTAAAAGAAATGATGGCAAATGGATATTATCCACCACGGGCAGGCGACATACAGATCATTTTAAAATCCAATTACATTGAGAATTTCTATACTACCGGAACAACGCATGGTATGTGGAATCCTTATGATGCACATATTCCATTGTTGTGGTATGGTTGGGGAATCAAGCAAGGTAAAACAAACCGGGATACTTATATGACGGATATAGCACCAACACTTGCGGCCCTGTTGCATATTCAAATGCCCAGCGGCAGTATAGGAAAAGTAATAACAGAAGCAATAAAATAGGATAGTGTGGTAAAAGAAATAAAAAACATTTTATATTTATATATGGACTTTCGGATCTTTTTTTCTTCACCCCAAGTTAATTAATTATGAAAAAGTTTTTTTCATTGCTGTTTATTGCTACTGCAATTTATCTGCCTGTCTCAGCACAACGAGTTGACAAAGTAAAATTTTTTGAGGAAGAGTCAATAGTTAATGCAACTCTTGAAATGGATCTGAAGGACCTGCTTTCGAAAAAAGCTTTAAAAAGATATTTACCCGGAACTTTCACGATGACATTTAAAGATGGGAAGACCACAACTGAAAAAATAGAAGCTACTGCAAGGGGAAATTTCAGAAGAGAGAACTGCTTTATGCCCGGTCTTAAACTTAATTTCAGAAAAGACAGCACTTCAAGTTTGTATAAGTTTAAAGAATTAAAACTTTCAAATGGCTGTAGTTCTGGTGATGAGCCTGGTCAATTAGTGATCAAAGAATATTTAGCGTATAAAATTTATAACCTGCTTACCGATATGAGCCTGCGGGTAAGGTTGATGAATCTCTCATTCAAAGATGTTTCGGGCAAACGCAAGCCCTACACACAGTTTGCTTTTTTGATAGAAGATGTGGATGACATGGCAAAAAGAAACGGGATGATTGAAGTGGAGGGAACACCATATAATACTGAGCAAACCAACAGGGACCAAATGACAATTGTTACTTTGTTTGAATACCTGATCGGAAATACTGACTGGTCTGTTCCCGCCTATCATAATATTAAACTTATCGGCCCTAAGGATAATAAAAATGCAAGACCTTATGCGGTCGCTTATGATTTTGATATTTGCGGTTTTGTTGATCCTCCTTATGCAACCTTAGATCCTAAGATTGCAGAACAGATAAACAGTGTAAAGGAACGGTTAAACCGTGGTTTTCCACGCACAATGGATGAACTTAAAACCGCCGTTAAATTGTTCAATGAAAAAAAAGAAAAAATAATGGGACTGATAAAAAACAACGAATATTTAAAAGCAAAAGAAAAATCAAGTCTTGTTGATTATGTAGAAGATTTTTATAAAACCATCAATAGCGACAGGGAGTTGAACAGAATATTTGTAGAGGGAGGCAGAACGATATAAGCCAATTCAGAAGGATAATTATTGAGTTTCAAGAAAACGGTTTATAAATATTAGAAATACCAATCTAAGTTCCCTTGTAGGGAACAGGGTTTGGCCTATCCTTCCAAATGAATTGAAAAGACGATCATTCTTGATTGAATCCGATCGATCACATTTGAATACTTCAGGTTTTCATCACGGCTATGAAGATTGCGCAAGCCATTACTCACTTTTATTTCCGGCGAAAGAATAAAACTTGGGAAATAAAAGTTGAAACCCATCCCTATCTCAACGCCATAATCTGAACCTTCCAGTTTTACAAGGTCTTCTGCACGTCTTGCACGGGCATTGGCGGCAAGATCCATTTGAGTAAAGGCACCACCCAACATGTACACTCGAAAATTGCCGATCCGGTCGCTGTTGAATTTTATTTGAAATGGAAAAGTAAAGATCACTGATTCAATTTTTTTAGTTGGCTCAAAACCATCGATAGGATCTTTATATTTCAGTTTATAAGTAATGCTGCGATCAGTGAACATCAGTTGCGGATTGAACCTTACTTCAAAACGATTGGTCAATCTTGCTGTCGCATTTAATCCCAATCCAAAACCCGGAGAATTCAGGGGCAACACTTCCAATACACTATCGTACTGAATAAAACGGGGGTGTTGCTCAATTTGGAAACGGGCAATGTTTGCACCGAGGGTTATTCCAAAATAATAAGACTTGGCTTCATGGTCAAGCTGGTACATCTCCACCCTTTGCGAACGGGCAGGCGAATATATAAGCAAAACAAATGCAAATATGGTAAGGGGCTTTATAACTTTCTTCCGCTGTATATGCAACATATTCCAAAGCTTAACGGTTTACATTCGGTATTGGAAAATCCAACACTATTTAAAATGGCGGTAAAATCACTACGGTCAGGAAAAGCATTTGACGACCTGTTCAGGTAACGGTACGCATCTTTATTTTGCCTGAACCAGCGGGCCACTTCCGGCGCCACTATTCCCATATACAGGTTGTATAGGTTTTTGAATCCCCAATTTGGTTTTGAAAATTCAAGTATCACAAGCTTGCCACCGGGTTTCAGCACCCTCAGCATTTCAAGAAGTCCGTTTTCCAGTTTTTCAAAATTCCTGACCCCAAAAGCTACCATCACCGCATCAAACGAATTATCAGGAAAACTTATTGCCTCGCCATCGCCTTTTACAAGGTCGATTTTATTCACAAGGCCTTCTTTTTCAATCTTTTTCCTTCCCAACTCCAGCATTTCAGCGGAAAGGTCGAGGCCGGTTATTTTATCCGGGTTCAGCAGGCGGCAGGCGAGTATGGCCATATCGGCAGTGCCGGTTGCCACATCCAATACTGTTTTGGGTTCAATTTTTTTAAGGAGGCCGATCGTTTTCTTCCGCCATTTCCTATCAATTCCGGCGGAAAACAGGCGGTTCATCAGGTCGTAGCGGGCAGCAATGCTGTCGAACATTTCTTCCACCTGTTGCTTCTTGGAAACATCCGAAGCAAAAGGTTTTATTTCATCATGAGGAAATTGGGAATTCATCGCGGCTGCGAAGGTAAGCCAATATCGTTTCAGGTTTGATGTTTGGGGTTTGAAGTTTTTGGTTCCGGCTTTTGGAATTCTATTGGACTTTTGTTGCGACGCTCCGTTCAGGGTTCGGTTCGCTTATGAGCTTTGGTTATCGACTTTTCAATTTCTTACGACATTTTTTATTTTACTTTCATATTAATTTGAAAAGGTATTATGGGTACATCCGAATTATTTTCATTGTTAACTGAACTAAAGCGTTCAATGCCACCTAATAAATATTCAAATTATCATCTCAATACTGTTGAGAATTACATAAAATTTTTCGATCAAATCAAACTTGGCACTGATAAGGAAGAGGTATTTAATACGTTGCACGCATATCTTTCACTTATCAAAGATCAAGGAAACGTTGAATTTGACGATAGTCTTTATTTCTTTAAGAAATTTATTTCACCGCTTATTGTGTTTTATGAAAAGGAATTCGGATTTACTATTTACGTAAAACCGAAGATATTTTTATCATTATATTTTCCAATACTTTTATTGCTATACCTCACTACAAAGAACCTTTGGCTACTGGCTATAGTAACCATACTTTTTTCTTTTTATTTTTTCATCAATCAGAAAAAGAAAAAAGAAGGAAGAGTGCAGGCATTTAAGTATTAGTTTATTCTTTTGTTAAGCTCCATAAGATCTGATTCCTCTTGCTCACTTGTACCTTGTAGCTTGTTCCTTGTCCCTTATCTTGCACCCTCAATGCAAATCAAAGAAGCCAATTATATCATCAGCAGCCCATCAGTTGATAAATGCCCAAAGCCTGATAGACCTGAGTATGCATTTATCGGTCGTAGTAATGTGGGCAAATCTTCTCTTATTAATATGCTTACCGGCAAAAGAGAGCTTGCAAAAGTTTCGGCTAATCCCGGCAAAACACAAATGATCAATCATTTTGAGATCACCTCATCCCCAGCCCTTCTCCGCAAAGCGGAGAAGGGAGTAAAGAAATGGTACCTGGTCGATCTTCCTGGCTATGGTTTTGCGATCATTTCTCAAAAGCAACGGAAAGGCTGGCAAAAGATGATCGATGATTATATCCGTCAAAGAGAAAACCTGTCAAACCTTTTTGTA
>Ga0209798_10000811_pt1 | contig 19139 bp, 14 predicted proteins | sample DOMMetBare3Fresh_FD_187475 | JGI IMG/M metagenome (GOLD analysis project Ga0209798, IMG submission 187475) | Wetland sediment microbial communities from St. Louis River estuary, USA, under dissolved organic matter induced mercury methylation -... | ecosystem: Environmental > Aquatic >...
TAGCCTTGCGCGGCGGCCTGCTCGATCAGGCGCGCCATGTCGGCCAGGTCGCCGTTGGGTGGGTTGCGGTAGTCGACCTGCACGCCGTAATCCTCGCCGGCCTGCTTGACGGCATTCTTGATCGTGTTCCACCACGAGTCGGAATCCGGCGCATGGCTGATCAGCACATACTTTCCGGCAGCGTGCGCGGCGCCGCTGGCCAGCAGCGCGGCCAGGGCGATGGTCATGGGGGCTCGAAAGCTGCGGGGCATCGAAGTCTCCTTGGTTGGATGGCGCCGACAAACGGCGTCGAAGGACTTTAGGCCGCTCGAATTGGAAGTTCTGTAGGGGCTTTTCCGCTGAAAGTTTTCGATCTTTCCGCACCAGCATGACCACAATCACGTCATGCGCGCATCGCGTCCCGGCCATCTCGAGGAGACCCACCCATGACCCGCAACGTCGCCGTCTTCGGCGCCGGCCGTATCGGCCGCATCCACGCCGGCAACCTGGCCGTGCTGCCCGGGGTCGCGCTGCGCTTTGTCTGCGATCCTGTAGCCGAGAGTGCGGCCACGCTGGCGCAGCAACTCGGCGCCGTCGTCTCGACGCCCGAAGCGGTGTTTGCCGACAAGTCGATCGACGTGGTCGCGATCGCCTCACCCACCGACACCCACAGCGATCTGATCCGCCGCGCGGCTGCAGCCGGCAAGCACATCTTTTGCGAGAAGCCGGTCGATCTGTCGGTACCGCGCGCGATCGAATGCGCGGCGGCGGTGAAGGCTGCCGGCGTGGCCTGCATGATCGGCTTCCAGCGCCGCTTCGACCCGACGTTTGCCGAGGCCCAGGCCCGCCTGTCGCGCGGCGAGATCGGCGCGCCGGAAATGCTGGTCGTCACCAGCCGCGACCCCGGCGCACCGCCGGCCGAGTACCTCAGAGGTTCGGGTGGCATCTTTCGCGACATGCTGATCCACGACTTCGACATTTTTCGCTGGATCCTGTGTGGTGACGGAGATTCGGCGGCGACGCTCTACGCCACCGGCTCGGTGCTGGTCGATCCGGAGATCGCCAAGGTGCCCGACATCGATTCGAGCGCGGTCACGATCCACACGCACAAGGGCCGGCTGGCGCAGATCAACACCAGCCGCCGCGCCGCCTACGGTTACGACCAGCGCTTCGAGGTCCTGGGCAGCAGGGGCCTGCTTCAGTGCGGCAACGTGCGGCCGACCGAGGTCGTGCAGTCCGACGCCACGGGCGTGCGCAGCGACAAGCCCGAGCACTTCTTCCTGCAGCGCTATCGCGAGGCCTACCGGCTCGAGCTCGCGCATTTCTTCGAATGCCTGCAAACGGGCGCACCGTTCCGCACCACGATCGCCGACGGTGTGGCGGCACAAAAGCTGGCCGATGCGGCAGCCAAGTCGCTGCTCAGCGGTCAGGCGGTGACGTTATGAACACGCTTCGTGTGGGCGTCGCCGGCCTCGGCCGCATGGGCAAGCGCCACGCCGAGCAACTGGCGCGGCGCACACGCGGCTCGTCGGTGGTGGCCGCTTGCAGCCCGCTGGCCGAAGAGCGCGCCTGGGCGCAAAGCGAGCTCGGCGTGCGGCGGCTCTACGAGCGCTACGAAGACCTGGTCGCCGACAGCGAGCTCGACGCCATCGCCATCTCCACGCCGACCACGCTGCATGCCGAGCAGACGATCGCCGCGCTCGAAGCCGGGCGTCATGTCTTCTGCGAAAAACCGCTGGCGCTGGACGTGGACGCCTGCGAGCGTGTGATGGCCGTCGCGGCCCGGCGCCCGAAGCAGGTGGCGATGGTGGGCTTCGTGCGCCGCTTCGACCCGAGCTTCGTGCAGGCCAAGGCCGACATCGATGCCGGCCGCCTCGGCAAGCCCTTCCTCGTGCGTTCGCAGACCGGCGACATGAACGACCCGAGTGGCTTCTTCGTCAAGTTCGCACCGTCGTCCGGCGGCATCTTTCTCGACTGCAGCGTGCACGATATCGACGTCGCGCGCTGGATGCTGGGCTCGCCGAAGGCGCTGCGCGTCTTCGCCAGCGGCAGCATCGTGCTGCACCAGGGCCTGGCCGCGTGCGGCGACGTCGACAACGGCCTGGCCGTGATCGAGTTCGAAGGCGGGGCGAAGGCGGTGCTCTACGCGACACGCACGCTCCCGCACGGTCACGAGACCACCTGCGAAGTCATCGGCACCGAGGGCACCGTACAGATCGGCATGGGTGCGCACCGCGACCGCGTGCAGCTGCGCGACGCGAGCGGCGTGCATCACCGCGCCGTGGTCGACTTCATCGAGCGTTTCGCCGAAGCGTTCCAGCACGAGATGGACGCTTTCGTCGCCACCTGCCGCGGCGATCGGGCGGCGCCGCTGACGCTGGCCGATGCGACCGAGGCCACGCGCATCGGCGTGGCGATCACCCGGTCGCTGAAGAGCGGACGGGTCGAGGCGGTGTGACGCCGGCCCGGACCGTGCAACTCCTGGATGGGGTTGACCCCGATCGTTCGCGGCGCTGCGAGCCCTAGCATGGCTCGACGATGAGCCAGCCGACTCGCCTCGACTTCTGCCGCCGCCTGGCTGCCGACGCCGGACGCCTGGCGCATGGCGCTTTCGGCCGTGCGGCGCTGTTGCCGGCCAAAGGCCGGCACGACGAGGTGACGGCGATGGACCGCGAGGTCGAGCGCGTGGTGCGTGAGGCGATCGGCGACGCCTTTGCGCAAGACGCGGTGCTCGGCGAAGAGGGCGGTGCCAGCGCCGACATCGCGCGCGCCGAGTTCGTCTGGATCATCGATCCGATCGACGGCACCGCGAACTACGCCCGCGGCATCGCACACTACTGCGTCTCGATCGCCGTGCTCCATGGGGGCGCACCCGTCGTCGGCGTACTGCACGACCCCAGCCACGATCGCCTGTATTGGGCGGCGCGCGGCGCCGGTGCCTGGCTCGACGAGAACGGCGCGACGCGGCGTCTGGCGGTGAGCCCGGTGGCCACGCTCGACGGTGCAACCGTCGAATGCGGCTGGTCGCTGCGCCGGCCGCAGGCCGACTACGTGGCGCTGCTCGACCGCATGCTCGGCGCCGGCTGCGCCATCCGCCGCGCCGGCTCGGGCGCGCTCGGCCTGGCCGACGTCGCCGCCGGCCGCACCGAGGGCTATGCCGAGCTGCACATCAACAGCTGGGACTGCGCAGCCGGTCTGCTGCTGGTCGCCGAAGCCGGCGGGCGCATCAACGATTTCTTTGCCGCCAACGGCTTGCTTGCCGGCAACCCGATCGTGGCCACCAACGCCGCCCTGGCCGAACCCTTGTCTGCGCTGGCCGGCGTGCCGCTGCAGGCTGTTCAATGAGTCAAACGAAGGAGATGTTGCGATGAAACCCAAGATTCAGATCACGCGCTGGCTGGCGGCCGCCGGCCTGGCCATCGCCACGGCCAGTCCCGCGTTCGCGCAGCAAGGCGAGCTCGTGCTCTATTGCAGCGTGCAGGAAGAGTGGTGCCGGCCGATGGTGGCCGCATTCGAGAAAGCCACCGGCATCAAGGTCCTGATGACGCGCAAGAGCTCGGGCGAGTTCTACGCGCAGATCAAGGCCGAGGCGGCGAACCCGAAGGGCGACATCTGGTGGGGCGGCACCGGCGACCCGCACCTGCAGGCCGCCGAAGAAGCGCTGACCGATCCGTACATCTCGCCCAAGCTCGACGAGTTGCAGGACTGGGCGGTCAAGCAGGCGCGCGCAGCCAAGTTCCGCACCGTCGGCATCTACGCCGGCGCGCTCGGCTACAGCTTCAACACGCAGGAGCTCGCCAAGCGCAAGCTGCCGGAGCCGAAGTGCTGGGCCGATCTGGCCAAGCCGATCTACAAGGACGATGTGCAGGTCGCGAATCCGAACTCGTCGGGTACCTCGTACACGATGCTGGCCACCCTGGTGCAGCTCCTGGGCGAGCAGAAAGCCTTCGACCTGATGAAGGCGATGCACAAGAACATCAACCAGTACACCAAGAGCGGCGCCGCGCCGGCGCGCGCGGCGGCCACTGGTGAATCGCTGATCGGCATCACCTTCCAGCACGACGCGGTGATCCAGGCCGTGGGCGGCGCGCCGGTGAAGATCGTCTCGCCCTGCGAAGGCACCGGCTACGAGATCGGCTCGATGAGCATCATCAAGGGCGCAAAGAACCTGGCCAACGCGCGCAAGTGGTACGACTGGGCGCTGTCGGCCGACGGCGGCCAGGCCGTCGGCGCGGCCAACAAGGTCAGCTACCAAGTGCCGTCGAACAAGAAGGCGCCGGTGCCCGCGCAGGCGCCCAAGCTGGCCGAGATCAAGCTGATCGACTACGACTTCGCCAAGTACGGCTCATCGGCCGAGCGCTCGCGCCTCTTGAAGAAGTGGGACGACGAGGTCGGCAAGTTGCCGAAATGAGCCCCCCCCCGGAGCGGCTGACGCCGCACCCCCCCAGGGGGGCGACGCCGCCGGCCCGGCGAAGCCGGATCCGCAGCGTCCGCCGGGATGAACCGCGGCGAACGGCCGCGTGCTGCTGCGCATGACCGGCGCTGCCGCCGTGCCCCGATCGGGCAGGCGCGGCATCGCGCCGCTGTTGGCTGCGGCCAGCGGTTTTGCGGCGCTGGTCTTCCTCGGCCAAGGGTTTGCGCAAGGCGTCACCGGCACGGCGTTCGGCGCCCTGCACTACGCGGCGCTGCTGGCACTGGTCCTCGTCTTCGCGCGCTCGTTGGCGCGCAGCGGACTGTTCGTCGGCGACATCACGGTGGCGACGATCGTCGTCGTCATCGCGGCGCTGCTCGGCTTGTTCATCTTCTTTCCGGTCGGCAAGGCGCTGCTGGCGGCGCTGCTCGACAAGGATGGTCGGCTCGCGCCCGGTCTGGCCATCGAGCGGCTGTTCGCCGCAGACATCTGGGGGTTGGGCTGCTTCGGGGGTGGCACGCAATGCGGCGTCGCCATCAACTCGGTGCTGTTGGCCACCATCGTCGGTTTCGGCACGACGATGATCGGCCTGGTGATGGCGTTGGCAGCGCAGCGCGGTGGGCAGCGCTTCTCTGGAGCGTACCGCGTGATGGCCGTGCTGCCGATCGTCACGCCGCCGTTCGTGATCGCGCTGGCACTGGTCGTGTTGTTCGGCCGAACGGGGCTGGTGACGAGTTGGCTCAACACGCTGTTCGAGATGCCGCGCACGCGCTGGATCTACGGCCTGACCGGCGTCACGCTGGCGCAGTTGCTGAGCTTCACGCCGATCGCTTTCATGATCCTGCACGGCGCGCTGGCCGCGGTGAGCCCTTCGCTCGAAGAGGCTGCGCAGACGCTGCGCGCGTCGCGGGCGCGTGTGTTCCGCACCGTCACCTGGCCGCTGCTGCGACCGGCACTGGCCAACAGCTTCCTGCTCGGCTTCGTCGAAAGCCTGGCCGACTTCGGCAACCCGGTCGTGCTCGCCGGCAACTACGAGGTGCTGTCGACCAAGATCTTCTTTGCCGTGGCCGGCGCGCAGCATGAACCGGGCCGCGCCGCGGCGCTGGCGATGGTGCTGCTGTCATTCACGCTGCTGGCTTTCTGGCTGCAGCAGCGCTGGCTCGGCAAGGCCAGCTATGTCAGCGTCAGCGGCAAGGGCGACTCCGGGCTGCCGGCGCCGCTGCCCGATGGCTTGCGCCGGGCCTGCGTCGGCTTTGCGATGGCGTGGATCGTCTTCACGCTGGCCTGCTATGCAGTGATCCTGGTTGGCGGCTTCGTCAAGGACATCGGCCGCGGCGACATGACACCGGTGATCGCGCACTTCAAGGATGGTTTCGCGGTCGAGTGGCGCGACGGCGGGCCGGCCTTCGTCGGCTCGGCGTGGAACAGTTTCTTCACCACCGTCGAAGTGGCGGCGATCGCCGCTCCGCTGACGGCCGCGGTCGGCTTGCTCGCTGCTTACGTGATCACGCGCCAGCAGTTCGCCGGCCGGCGCGCCTTCGAGTTCCTGACGATGGTCGCGTTCGCGGTGCCGGGCACGGTGATCGGCGTGGCCTACATCGTCGCCTTCAACGTGCCGCCGATCGAGCTCACGGGCGGCCTGGCGATCCTGATCCTGTGCTTCGTCTTCCGCAACATGCCGGTCGGCGTGCGCGCCGGCATCGCGGCACTGGCGCAGATCGACAGGTCGCTCGACGAGGCTTCATCGACGCTGCGCGCTTCGACCTGGCGCACGCTGACGAAGGTCGTGCTGCCGCTGTTGAAACCCGCGATCGTGGCCACGCTGATATTCTCGTTCACGCACGCGATGACGGCCGTGAGTGCGGTGATCTTCCTGGCCACGGCCAAGTACAACCTGGCCACGGTCTACATCATCGGCCGTGTCGAGGCCGGCGAGTACCCGCTGGCGATCGCGTACTCGACGGTGCTGATCGTCTTCATGCTGACCGTGCTGCTGCTGGTGCAGCGTTTCACCGGCAGCGTGAAGATCGGGCGGCGGGCGGCGGCGGAATTGGTGACAGGACATTGAGATGAACGGCACCAACAAGACCGGCGGTGTCGTCTTCGACAACGTCTCCAAGCGCTACGGCAACGTCACCGCCGTCGACAACGTGTCGTTCACCATCGAGCCGGCGACGCTGGTGACGCTGCTCGGCCCCTCGGGCTGCGGCAAGACGACGACGCTGCGCATGGTGGCCGGGCTCGAAGCGGCGTCCAGCGGCCGCGTGCTGATCGGCGGCGCCGACGTGACCAACCTGCCAGCCGCCGAACGCGACGTCAGCATGGTCTTCCAGTCCTACGCCCTGTTTCCGCACATGAACGTGCTCGACAACGTCAGCTACGGGCCGCAATCGATGCGCAAGAGCCGCGCCGAAGCCGAAGCGATGGCCCAGGACAAGCTGAAGATGCTCGGCCTGGCCGGCCTGGAAAAGCGCCTGCCGTCGGAGCTCTCTGGCGGACAGCAGCAGCGTGTGGCCGTGGCGCGTTCGCTGGTGCTCGAACCCGCCGTGCTGCTGTTCGACGAGCCGCTGTCGAATCTCGACGCCAAGCTGCGCCGCCGCGTGCGCCAAGAGATCCGCGAGCTGCAGCAGTCGCTGTCGCTGACCGTGCTCTACGTGACCCACGACCAGTCGGAGGCGCTCGCGGTCAGCGACCGCATCATCGTCATGGACGGCGGGCGCATCGCGCAACAGGGCACGCCGCACCAGCTCTACCGCGAGCCCGCGGGGCGCTTCATGGCCGACTTCATCGGCGACGCCAACCTGGTCGACGGCGAGCTGGCGCGCGATGGCGAGGGCTGGCGATTCGCCGCAGCCGGTGTCTCGGTGGCGGTGACGGCGCCCGGCATGAGTCCCGGCGCGGCAACGCTGGCATTGCGGCCGCACCGCTTGCGCCTCGCCGCAGCGCCGCGAGACGCCGTGCTCAGCGGCACTTGCAAGCGTGCCGACTACCTCGGCAGCCACCTCGAAGTGCTGGCCGCCACGCCGTGGGGCGAACTGCTGCTGTTCGCCGACGCCGACATCGCCGCCCCGGCCGCGGGCGCGCCGCTTCACGTGGCTTTTGCCCCCGCTGATGCGATCGTGCTGCCGCGCTGAAGGGAAACCGCCACGCATCACGCGCTTGCGGATTCGACGGGCAGGGGAGCCGACAGCACCGACGCCGAGCCCGACAAGGCCGAGCTGCAGACGGCCTCTTGAGCAGCCCGACCTGCAGCAGCCAGCCTCGCCGTCGAACTCGCACCGCCGCGGCGGGTCTGGCGCCAGCCGCCGAATCGCGGCACGATGCGGCTGCCAGGCAGCGGCGGCCAGCCTCGCCGCGGAGGACTCGGCACATCATGCTGAAGGCATCGCGCTCCATCCCGGCCAAGCTGAGGCCGCCGCGGTTGCAGCGCGTGCTGATGCGCGAGCGGCTGTTTGCGCGCCTGGACGAGCAACGCGACGGGGCTGCGGTCTGGATCGCCGGAGCGCCGGGCGCCGGCAAGACGATGCTGGCGGCGTCCTATGTGCAGTCGCGCGCGTTGCGCGGGCTGTGGTATCGGCTCGATGCGGACGACAACGACATCGGCCATCTTTTCGAGACCCTCGCCCGAGCGCCGGCGCTGCGCGCCGCCGCAGGGCGGCGGCCCTTGTTCGCGGCCGAGCACTTGCGCCAGCCGCGTTCGTTCGCACGAGCGTGGTTTCGTTGGGCTTTCGACGCGCTGCCGCGCCCCGGCGTGCTGGTCTTCGACAACCTGGAGCAGGCCCCGCTCCCCGCACTGCCCGAACTGCTGGCCGCGGCGATCGACGAACTGCCCGAGGGCCTGATGCTGATCGTCACCTCGCGCCACGCCCCGCCGGCCGTCCTGGCGGCAGCGCAGGTGTCTGGCGCCTTGAAGACGCTGGCCGGCGCCGAACTGGACTTCAGGCCCGAAGAGGCCCGCAGCTACGCGCGCGAGATGCAGCTCGACGAGGCGCGCGTGTTGCGCGCCGCCGATCGTGTCAAGGGCTGGGCGGCAGGGCTGCGACTGATGAGCCACGCGCCAGTGGAAGCGCGCCATGACGAGACTGCGCCGGCGCTGCTGTTCGACTACTTCGCCGAGCTGCTGCACGACACGCTGGCGCCGCCGGTACAGCAGTTGCTGTGGATCGGCGCCCTGCTGCCCTTGATGCCGGCCGACCTGCTGGCCGAGCTGGCCGCGTTGCCGACGGCCAAGGCCGAGCTCGACCGTCTGTGCGAGCACAACCTGTTCATCGAACCAGTGGCTCAGCACGCCGGCGAGTACCGGCTGCACCCTCTGTGGCGCGAGTTCCTGCTGCAACGCGCTGGCGCCGCGCTCGGCAGCGAAACCTGCGCGCGATTGCGTGCCGCCGCGGCGCGGGCCTTCGATGCCCGCGGCGACACCGACGCGGCGATCGACCTCTGGCTCGACGCCGGCGACGCGAAGGCGGCGCGCGACCGCCTGTGCGCCGTGCTCGAGTCCAAGCTGGCACTCGGCCAACTTGCGCAATGGGCGCACTGGGTGGCGCGCCTGCCCGTGGCGATGCGCGAGTCCGATCCCGAACTGCAATACGGCCTGGCGCGCATCGCCTTCCTGCAGGAAGACGCAAGTGCGCTGGCGCACTACCAGCGCGCCGGCGAAGGCTTCGCCGCGCAGGGCCGGCTGCGCCACCAGCAACTGTGCGCCGCCGGCGTGCTGGAGTGGAGCTACAACAGCGACAGCTTCATCGGCCACCGCCGCTGGTGCGAGTTGCTGCGCCGTGACACCGTCGATGAGACGACGGACGACGAGATCACGCGGGCGCGCCTGCTCAACGGCCGCGTGCTGGCAGCCTTCTTCAGCGGCGACTTCGAATGCCAGGGTGACGCGCTGACCGAGTCGGTGCTGGCGCTGCTGTCTTCCGAGAGCGCCGAAAACGACAGGCTGTCGCTGGGCATTTCACTGCTCGGCTGCCTGGAGCGCCACAAGCGCTGGCCCGAGGCGCAGCAACTGGCCGCGCGCATGCAAGCCCTGCTGGCGGCGCCGCGGCTCGGTTCGCGCGTGAAGATCCTGGTGCGCCAGCAGATCGCCATCGACCTGCATCGCCAGACCGGCGAGTACGGCGAACTCGCGCGCCTGGCGCAGTGCGCGCGCCAGGAGGCGCATGAACACGGTTTCCCGGTGCTCGAATACGAGGCCGTGGCCGGCCTGCTCTACGCGGCGCTGTACACCGGCGACGAGACGCAGGCGCAGCGTCTGCTGGCCGAGCTGCGCGCGATGAGCGATCCGGCCAGCGTCTACCACCGCCGCTTCATGCACCAGGGCCAGGCCTGGCTCGCACTGCAATTCGGCCAGCCTGCGCGGGCGCTGGTCGAGGCGCAGGGCCTGCGCGAGGCCATCGGGCGCAGCGAGATGCCGCCGGCCTTCGCGGCCACCTGGTTGCTGGTGGCGGTGCTGGCGCGCTTCGCGCACGGCGACGAAATGGGCGCACTGACCGAGCTGCAGACCTTGCAAGCGGACGTCGAACCCGCTGCGCGCGCGCTGCTGCAGGCCCAGCGGCTCGCCCTCGAGGCCTGGCGCTGGCGACGCGACGGCGACGACGCGCAAGCCGACGAAGCCTTGCGCGCCGCCTTCGCGCTCGCCGCGCCGTTGCGCTATTTCCAGCTGCTGGGGCCGCTGCGCTCGCACTTGTCGGAGCTGGCGGCGCAGGCCATCGAGCGCGGCATCGAGCCTGAGTTCACGCAGGCGCTGATCGCGCGCCGTTGTTTGCGCCCGACGGGCACGGCGCTGCTGAGTGCGCGCTGGCCCTGGGCCTTGCGCGTCGAGACGCTGGGCCATTTCGCGCTGCAGGTCGACGGCCGGCCACTGGTGTTCGATGGCAAGGTGCCGCGCAAGCCCCTGGCGCTGCTCAAGGCGCTGGTCGCGCTCGGCCCAGCGCCCGTGCCCGAGTCGACGCTGGTCGATGCCTTATGGCGCGGCGAGGAGGCCGACGCCGCGCACGCCGCGCTCAATGTCGCGCTACACCGCCTGCGCAAGCTGGTCGGACCCAGCACGACGACGCTGCACGACGGCGCCGTGAGCCTCGATGCCTCGCGAGTCTGGGTCGATGCGCGCGCGTTCGAGCGGGCCGTCATCGACGGCGACCTGCCGCGCGCTCTGGCGCTGTATCGTGGCGACTTCCTGGCCGCGGATGTCGATGAGCCCTGGGCCGTGACGGCCCGCGAGCGCCTGCGAGCCCGGTTCAGCCGCGCGGTGGTGGCCCACGGCCAGACCTTGGCCGGGCAAGGGCGGCACGAAGAAGCGATCGCGGTCTATCGGCGCGGCCTCGACAACGACGACCTCGATGAGGCCTTCACGCAGGGCCTGATGCGCTGCGCCCTCGGCTTGCACAGCCCGGCGACAGGCATCGCCGCCTACCAGCGGCTCAAGCGCACGCTCGCGCTGCGGCTGGGCGTGGCGCCGTCGGCGCAGACCGAGGCCTTGATGCGCGAGCTGCGCGCGTCCTGACCCATCCCTAGTTTGCAGGCGAGGGGGCGCGATCGGTTAGCGATCGGTTAGCCCTGGCCGCTACGGTGGCGCCATGCCGCTTGAATCCAATCCGCCCACCGGGACACAGCCGGCGCCTGAGAGCTACGTCGTGCGCATCTACCGGCGCAGTGCGCGCTCGCCGGGCCGCGTGGCCGGCACAGTCGAGGCGATCGGGCGCGGCGGTGAACGCAGCTTCAAGAGCCTGAACGAGTTGCAGCGCATCCTGGCCGGCACGCAGCCAGCCGGCCACTGAAAGGAGATCGAGATGAAACGCATCCGCCCGCTGTTGTTTGCCGCCGTGGCATCGGTGGCGATCCTGGCCGCCGCGGCCTTCACGCCGGCCGCACGGGCCGACATCGTGACCGACTGGAATCTGATCGCCCTCGAAGCCAGTGCCGCCGATGCGCCCCAGACTTCGTGGCGCGTCCTGGCGATCACGCACGGCGCGATCTTCGATGCGCTGAACTCGATCGCGCCCACCTACAAGCCCTTCGTGCTGACGGTGCAGGCGTCGCCGGGGGCCTCGCAAAGCGCTGCCGCGGCGGCGGCGGCACATGGCGTGCTGAGCGCGCTGTACCCGGCGCAGAAGGCCCGGCTCGACGGCGCGCTGAAGTCATCGCTGGCCAACGTGCCCGAGGGCGCGGCCCGCGACGACGGCATCGCGCTCGGCCGCCAGATGGCCGAGAAGTACATCGCTGCGCGTGCCGACGACGGCGCCGACCGCAAGGTGGACTTCACGCCCGGCACCAGCCCTGGCCAGTGGCGCCCGACGCCGCCTGCCAACGCCGCCTTCGGCTCCGTGCTCTGGGCCCAGGTCAGGCCGTTCGTGCTCAGTTCGCCGCTCGAGGTGCCCGCGCCCGGCCCGCTGGCCATCGACAGCGTCCAGTACGCGAAGGAGATCGACGAGGTGCGGCGCCTCGGCGCGCGCGACTCGAAGGAGCGCAGCGCCGACCAGACCTCGGCGGCGATCTTTTCGCTCATCAAGGGTACCGAGCTGTGGAGCGCCGCGGCGCGCGCCGGCGTTGCGGCCAGGCGCACCAGCGCGATCGAGAACGCGCGCATCTTCGCCTTGATGAGCCTGGCGACGATGGACGCCACCATCGCCGGCTGGGCGATCAAGAAGCAAACCCCGCTGTGGCGCCCGATCACCGCGATCCGCGAGGCACGCGCCAACGCCGACCCGAACTGGGAGCCGCTGTTGGTCACGCCCCCGCATCCGGACTACGTGTCGGGGCACTGCATCACATCGGGGGCGTCGTCGCGCGTGCTGGCGATGCTGTTCGGCAACGACGGCGTCAGGTTCAGCGCCACCTACGGCGGCGGATTCGGCCTGACGCGCAGCTACAGCGGCTTCACCCACGCCGAGAAGGAGATCGAGGACGCGCGCGTCTGGGCCGGCATCCACACCCGCAGCGCCGATGTCGATGGCGGCATCGTCGGCCACAAGATCGCCGAACTGGTGGTGCAGCGGGCGATGACGCCCTTGGCAGTGAAGTCGGCGAGCTGATGGCCGCGAAAGTGCTGCGATGACCTGCCGCGACAGCACCTTCGGCCGCATTGACCATCCTGGGCGGTGCAGGCCCGCCCGTCTTCTACTTGAGAGGAGTCCAGTCATGAACAGGAAGAGTTTCATCGTCGGGATCCTGGCGGGCGGTTGCTTCATCGCGACCGGCTTCTTGACTCCGGGGACCGTGTACGCGCAAGCGGACGCGCGCGTTGCGAAGTCGATGGCCAGCATCAAAGCCATGGCTGCGAAATTGGGAACGCCGAAGCTTGAAGGAAGAGAGGACGTCGGGGGCAAAGATGCTCCCGCGCTGTATTTCGGGTCCACCAAAATCAACAATGACTTCGGCGTTGTCGACGCGGTCAGCAAGGAAGACAGCCAAGGGATGACGGCGACGTTCTTCGTGAAGAGCGCAGACGAGTACATCCGCGTTTCCACCAGCGTGCCGAAGCCCGACGGCAGCGGCCGGGCGATTGGAACCATCCTCGACCCCGCCGGCAAAGCCATTGCTGAAATCAAGCAAGGCAAGCCGTTCTACGGCGAGGTGACGATTCTCGGTACACCGTACATCACCGGCTACGAGCCCATGAAGGACGGCAGCGGCAACGTCATCGGCATCTATTACGTCGGCTACAAGAAGTAGCGCAGCCATGGCGATTGCGCAGCGCGGGGTTGAGTCTGACTGACCCCAGGAGCCCTGATGAAACGCAGAAACTTGATTGCCACGGCACTGACTTCACCGGGCCTGTTGTTGAGCGCCTGCGCCAGCCCGACATCACCCGCGGCCCCCACCGCATCCGACCCGGCCAAGGCGCAGATCACCGTGCTCTACGATGCCTTCGGCATGGCGCCGTCGCTGCGCAAGGACTGGGGCTACGCCGCGCTGGTCGAAGCCGGCGGCAAACGCATCCTGTTCGACACCGGCAACAACGGCGACACGCTGGCGCTCAATGCAAAGGCCTTGGGCGTCGACCTGGCGCGGCTCGACTTCGTCGTCATGTCGCACCGTCACGGAGACCACATGGGCGGGCTGGCCCACCTGCTGCGCGTGAACCCCAAGGTCACGATCTACGCCCCGAAGGAAGGCTTCGGCGTCTATGGCGGCGACCTGCCCGGCAGTTTCTATCGGCAAAACGAAGGACTGGCTCCTGCCCAGCGTTACTACGACGGCCAGCCGCCGCAGACGATGCGTTTCGGCGCGGCCTGGCCGGATGCCGACTTCCGCCTCGTCGACAAGACTCTCGAAGTGGTTCCCGGCGTGCACCTGATCAGCCTGGTGTCCGACAAGCCGGGCACGCTCGAGCTGCGCGAGCTGTCGCTGGCGCTGGCCACGCCGCAGGGCATCGTGCTCGTCGTCGGCTGCTCGCATCCGGGCATCGACCGCATCGTCGACGCGGCGGCGAAGATCGACCCGCGTGTGCACCTGATCGTCGGCGGCTTGCACCTGTTGGTCAGCAAGGACGAGGACATCGACAAGATCGTCGGCACACTGCGCGACACCTACAAGGTCGGCTTCATCGCGCCAGGGCATTGCACAGGCGAGCCGGCCTTCGCAGCGCTGGCCAGGGCCTACGGCGAGCGCTACCTGTATACCGGGCTGGGCACGACGCTGCTGCTGGGCGCCCTGCCGCGCGCGCTGGCCGCAAACGGACAAGCCACCCCGGTGGCCATGGCCGACAAGGATCTGCAAAGCTACCGCGCCTTGTCTGCGGCCAGCGGCGAGCGCCGGCGCAGCCTGTTCGCCGGCCTGCAGGGTTCGGCCGCACCCGGCGGCGCCTACCTCGCGCAGTCGCGGCGCAGCCTGGTCGGCTGTTGTTGAGGCTGGGGCGCCGCCACGACTTTTCACACTCAACTTCAAGGAGCATCGAATGAGCAGGAACCCCATGATGTTGCGTCCAACTCGAGCCGCGATCTGCGTCGCCGTCGCTGCACTCGGCTGCGCCAGCGCGTTGGCCCACACCGACGACGACGCGAAGACCCGCCAACAGCTCGGCCATGTGCTGTTCAAGACCTCGTGCACTGCCGAGGGCCAGAAGCAGTTCGACCGCGCGCTGGCGATGCTGCATTCGTTCTACTTCCCCGAGACGGTGAAGGCCTTCAATGCGATTCCCGAGGCAGATCCCTCGTGCGCGATCGCGTATTGGGGCATCGCCATCAGCCAGCGGCCCAACCCGCTGGTCGGCCCCTTCGACGCGGCCACCTTGAAGCGCGGCCTGGAGGCAATCGAAAAGGGCCAGGCCGTCGGCGCCAAGACCGAGCGCGAGCGCGACTGGCTGGCCGCGCTCAAGGAGTTCTACAAGGACTTCGACAAGGTGGACCAGGACACGCGCACCAAGAACTACGAGCGCGCGATGGCGGCGCTGGCCAAGAAGTACCCGGCCGATGTCGAGGCCAAGGTCTTTCACGCGCTGGCGCTCAACGAGTCCTTCGACCACAGGTCGATGGCACCTTTGCAGCAGGCGATCGCGATCCTCGAGCCGCTGGACAAGATGTACCCCGATCATCCGGGCATCACGCACTACCTGATCCACAGCTACGACTTCGCGCCGATCGCCCAGAAGGGCCTGCCGGCGGCCAACAAATACGCCAAGGTGGCGCCGGCCGCACCGCATGCGCAGCACATGCCCTCGCACATCTACTCGATGGTGGGCCGCTGGCAGCCGTCGATCGACAGCAATCTGGCGTCGGTGAAGGTGGCCACCGAATACGCCGCGCAGTCCAAGCTCGACGGCGTGCTCGGCGGCGTGCCGCATGCCTACGACTTCATGGAGTACGCCTATCTGCAGCAGGGCCAGGACGAGAAGGCCAAGGCCCTGCTGGCGCAAAGCGCCGAGCTGGAGGGCAAGAAGATCATTGGCGGTGCCTCGGTGATCGGCATGGCGCGCGCGGCGGTACCGGCGCGCTACATGCTCGAGCGCCAGGACTGGGCCGGCGCCTCGCAGTTGCAGCCGATGGCGCTGCCCTTCCCCGCTGCGAACGCCATCACGCACTTCGCACGCGCGCTGGGCGCGTCACGGCTGGGCGAAGTGGCGGCGGCGCAGGCCGACATCGACAAGATCGCCGCGCTGCGCGAGGCGCACCTGAAGGCCAACCAGCCCTACTGGGCCGAACAGGTGGAGGTGCAGTTGCTGGCCGCGCGCGCCTGGACCGCGCGCGCACAAGGCAAGAAGGATGAAGCAATCAAACTGATGCGTGCGGCGGCCGACCTCGAAGACGGCAGCGAGAAGCATGTGGCGATGGAAAACCGCCTCTACCCGATGCGCGAGCTTCTCGCCGACATGCTGCTCGAAGGTGGCGACGCCACGGGCGCCCTGAAGGAGTACGAAGCCTCGATGAAGAACACGCCGAATCGCCTGCGTGGCTGGTACGGCGCAGCCAAGGCGGCCGGCGTGGTCGGCGACGGCGCGAAGACGGTCGAGTACACGCGGCGTCTGGCCGAGTTGACGCGCAATGGCGATGCGGGCCGTCTCGAAGTACGCGAGGCGCGCCAGGTGGTGGCACTGCGATGAGGGTGCGCACGGTCTTGGTCGCCGGACTGATCGCGGCCTGTGGTGCCGCGCATGCGGTCAGCACCGAAGAGGACGAACCCTCGTTGGACCCCGACGTGGCCGCCGGCAAGCAGGCCATCGAAGCCAAGCAATGGCCGGCGGCGATCAAGGCCCTGTCCACGGCGGCGCTACGCGACACGCGCAATGCCGACATCCAGAACTGGCTCGGCTATGCCTACCGCAACGCCGGCCAGTTGCCCAAGGCCTTCGAGCACTACGAGCGCGCGTTGAGCCTCAATCCGCGCCATCGCGGCGCGCACGAGTATGTCGGCGAGGCCTGGCTGCTCGCCGGTCGGCCCGACGAGGCTGAAAAGCATCTGAAGGCGCTGCAATCGATCTGCCTCGTACCTTGCGAGGAGCTCGCCGAACTCAAGGAACGGATCGACCGCTATCGTCAGCAGCACGGCTCGAAGTGACCCTGTCCAGGGACATTGCACTGCCGAGCGACCGCACGGCTGGCCAAACGAGAACAGCGAGCGACGCAACCATGGGCATGGCGGCCTGCTCGTCAACTCCTGCAGTTGACCGGACAGTGACATACACAATCGGCAGCCCCCGCCCCATGCCCAACTTCGGCGTGGCCGGGCCGCGCGCCGCATGCTCACCCTCATCCGCAACCTCCTCCGCCGCGCCCGCCAGGAGCGCCTGCCGCAGGCGGCGGGCAGCCTGACCTTCACGACGCTGCTGTCGGTCGTGCCGTTGCTGGCGGTGAGCCTGGAGTTGTTCGCGCGCTCGCCGAGGGTGTTCGGCCGCTTCGAGGCGGCGCTCGACGACGTTTTGTTGAAGAGCCTGCTGCCGGCGGAGATCGCGCGCACGGTGTTGACGCATCTCCATCGCTTCGCCACCAACGCCGGCGGACTGCCGTGGATCGGTTCGTTGTTCCTGCTGGCCACGGCGGTGGCGATGCTGCTGACCGTGGAGAACACGCTCAACCAGATCTGGAACGTGAAGCGCAACCGCCCGTTGCCCAAGCGCGTGGGGCTGTACGTGCTGCTGCTCGCCCTCGGGCCGCCCGCGCTCGGTGTCAGCCTGTGGGCCACGTCGGCCGTGGTCGGCGCGTCGATGGGCTGGATCGGGCCGTTGCAACCTCCGGCGCGCTACGTGTTGAACCTGGGGCCGGGGGTCTTGAGTTGGATTGGCCTCGCGTGCCTGTACTACTTCGTGCCGAACACGCGTGTGCGGCGGCGCGAAGCGTTCGTCGGCGCGCTCGTCGCCAGCGTCGCGCTCGAACTGGGCAAGCGCGGCTTTGCGGCCTACTTGCTCAAGGTGCCGACCTACAAGGTGCTGTACGGCGCCTTCGCGGTGTTCCCGGTGTTCCTGCTGTGGGTGTACTTCTCGTGGCTGGTCACGCTGGGCGCGGCGCTGCTGGCGGCCAACTTGAAGCGTTCGCCCTGAGCACCGTCGAAGGGTCCTTCGGCGGTGCTCAGAGGATCATCACTTCACGTCGAACCGGTCCAGGTTCATCACCTTCGTCCAGGCGGCGACGAAGTCCTTGACGAACTTCTCCTTCGCGTCGGCGCTGGCATAGACCTCGGCCAGCGCGCGCAGCACCGAGTTCGAACCGAAGGCCAGGTCGACGCGCGTGGCGGTCCAGCGGGTCTTGCCGGTCTTGCGGTCCCTGCCCTCGTAGTTGCCGCCGGACGGCTTCCACTCGGTGTTCATGTCCAGCAGGTTGACGAAGAAGTCGGTCGAGAGCACGCCGGGCTTGTCGGTGAACACGCCGTGCTTGCTGCCGCCGCTGTTGGCGCCCAAAACGCGCAGGCCGCCGACCAGCGCCGTCATCTCGGGCGCGGTCAGCGTGAGCAGCTGCGCCTTGTCGACGAGCAGGTGCTCGACGAGCACGCTGCCCGGGCCCTTGAAGTAGTTGCGAAAGCCATCGGCCTCGGGTTCGAGCACGGCGAAGGACTCGACGTCGGTCTGGTCCTGCGTGGCATCCACGCGGCCGGGCACGAACGGCACCTCGGCACCGACACCTGCGGCCTTGGCCGCCTGCTCGACGCCGACGCCGCCGGCGAGCACGATCACGTCGGCCAGCGAGAGCTTGCCCGACGCCTTCTGGATGGCTTCCAGCTTGACCAGCACCTTGGCCAGTTCGCCCGGCGTGTTGGCCTCCCAGCTCTTCTGCGGTGCCAGGCGGATGCGCGCGCCGTTGGCGCCGCCGCGCTTGTCGCCGCCGCGGAAGGTCGAGGCCGAGGCCCAGGCGGTGGACACCAGTTGCGAGACCGTGAGGCCGGAGGCGGCGATCTTGGCCTTGACGTCGGCGATGTCGGCGGCCGTGGGCTTGTGCGCCGCGGCCGGCAGCGGGTCTTGCCAGATCAACTCTTCCTGCGGCACCTCGGGGCCGAGGTAGCGCACGCGCGGGCCCATGTCGCGGTGCGTCAGCTTGTACCAGGCGCGCGCGAACGCATCGGCCAGCTGGTCGGGATTGGCAAGGAAGCGGCGCGAGATCTTCTCGTAGGCCGGATCGAAGCGCAGCGACAGGTCGGTCGTCAGCATCGTCGGCTTGTGCTTTTTGCCGGGGATGTGGGCATCGGGAATGCTTTCCGGCGCGTTCTTGGCCACCCACTGGTGCGCACCGGCCGGGCTCTTGGTCAACTCCCACTCGAACTTGAACAGGTTCTCGAAGTAGTTGTTGCTCCACTTCGTCGGCGTGGCGGTCCAGGTGACTTCCAGACCGCTGGTGATCGTGTCCGCCCCCTTGCCGGTGCCGTAGCTGTTGTTCCAGCCGAAGCCCTGGGCCTCGATGCCGGCGGACTCGGGATTGTCCGCAACGTGGGACGCAGGGGCGGCGCCGTGCGTCTTGCCGAAGCTGTGGCCACCGGCGATCAGCGCGACGGTCTCTTCATCGTCCATCGCCATGCGAGCGAACGTCTCGCGGATGTCGCGGGCCGCGGCGATCGGGTCCGGGTTGCCGTCGGGGCCTTCGGGATTGACGTAGATCAGGCCCATCTGCACGGCGCCCAGCGGCTTGGCCAGGTTGCGCGAGTGCACGTCGCCGTCGGCATCGTCGTCGGAGACGAGCACGGCGTCCCCCTTCTCGCCTTTCGAGCCGCGGGCGTAGCGCACGTCGGCGCCCAGCCAGGTGGTCTCACCGCCCCAGTTGACGTCGAGATCGGGCTCCCAGACGTCGGGGCGTCCGCCGCCGAAGCCGAAGGTCTTGAAACCCATGCTCTC